>OCHA01000890.1_pt1 | contig 27857 bp, 25 predicted proteins | sample 1538591 | NCBI WGS metagenome assembly OCHA01 (sample SAMN04571710, study PRJEB22368) | human gut metagenome | biome: human gut; material: stool | host: Homo sapiens | place: Luxembourg | collected 2012-09-06 | reverse complement strand
CCTCCGCGCTCAATTGTATCGGATACGTCTCTGGCTGACAGATCGATAATTTCCTCGTTTAAAAGTCCCTGATATCCTCTTCTGATACCTCTTACTTTCACTCCTTTACCCAGTGCTGTACGAACAACGGCACGGATTGCTGCGTTCATTCCAGGAGCATCTCCACCACTTGTCAATACACCTATTGTACGAATTACTTTTTTGTCTGCCATGATTCATTCCTCCATTGTATTAGTTTGTTCCAATTATCTTCTAACCATTATCATTTCTCTCCGATGATATTGTACATGAATTAATGCACGCTTTCAATGGGTTTTTCTATAACTTTTACACAACTTTCACCAAGATAATTCGTCAATCTGCTCAACAACACCTCATCTGCTGTCACATTCCAGCCCTTTGGCAGGCGTTTTACTGCTTTTTCTTTTTTGCAGTAAATGATAACTTCATCCATTCCTTCAGAGACTTTCAAAATATCCTGCAACATTCCTTCCTGCTGAAGATATGTCTCTTTATCCGGATACTGCAGCCACAATTCCTTTCTCGTCTGAGCAAATGGAATCACCTGTTCGCAGATCAGTTTGCTCGGTGCATCATCTTCCTCTGATACACGGCCCTTGATGAATACCTTGGCTTCCTCATTCAGATACATCTGATTCTTTTCAAAATCTCTCGGGAAGATCACGACTTCCAGCGATCCGACCAGATCTTCCAGTGTGATAAATGCCATCACTTTATTTGTCTTGGTATACTTGATCGTCTTATTCGTAATCATACCTCCGACAATCTCTTTTGCGCCGTCATGCACTTTCGTTCTTCCGGTCTCATCATCCAGCTGGAAATCCAGCGTTGTTCTGGAGATATTTTTTCTCCATTTTTCTTCATAGTCTTCCAGTGGGTGTCCGCTCAGGTATACTCCGAGCACTTCTTTTTCGAATGCAAGCTTTGTCTCTTTTTCATACTCACCAACATCCGGAAGTGGTATATCGAATTCTGATTTCTGATCATCACTTACGATATCGAACAGTGAAAGCTGTCCCGTCATGGAATATTTCCGTTCCCGGTTCACCTGATCCAGAATCTGCACATAGACCACCATGAACTGCTTTCTTGTACCACCCAGACTGTCAAATGCTCCGGACTTTATAAAGCTTTCTATCGTACGTTTATTGACCTCTTTTCCGGACAGCCGCTCGATAAAGTCTTTCAGGTTGCTGAATTCTCCGGCATTCTGTCTTTCTTTGATGATCGACTCGATCACCGGTTTTCCGATACTCTTGATTGCCGCCAGACCATATCGGATGTTACCGCCGTCAACAGAGAAGCTTCCCTCGCCTTTGTTAATATCCGGCGGAAGGATCTTGATGCCCATCTGTCTGCAGCTGTAAATGTATTCCGATACTTTTCCCGGATTATCGATCACGGAAGTCATAAGCGCTGCCATGAATTCTACCGGATAGTAATATTTTAACCAGGCTGTCTGATAAGATACCACCGCATATGCCGCAGCATGTGATTTGTTAAATGCATATTTAGCGAAATCGATCATTTCATCATAGATCTTATTCGCCGTCTTCTCATCAATTCCATTGGCGATACATCCCGGTACGCCTTCGTCTGGATTCCCGTATACGAAGTTCTGGCGCTCCTTCTGCATGACATCGCCCTTTTTCTTGGACATGGCTCTTCGTAAGAGGTCGCTTCGTCCAAGTGTATAACCTGCCAGGTCACGCACGATCTGCATAACCTGCTCCTGATATACGATACAACCGTAAGTCGGTGCAAGGATCGGTTCCAGCTGTGGGCAGTCATAGGTAATGCTTTCCGGGTTGTTCTTGCCTTTGATATACTGCGGGATGAAATCCATCGGTCCCGGACGGTATAATGAGATACCGGCAATGATATCTTCCAGATTCTGTGGCTTCAGCTCTTTCATGAAGTTCTTCATACCGGCACTTTCAAGCTGGAACACTCCGTCCGTCTTGCCTGTTCCGATGGATGCAAGGACTGCTTTATCATCATAATCTATCTTATTGATATCAATCGTCTTTCCACTGCTGATACTTGCCAGACGTTCTGCATCCTGGATAACTGTTAAGGTACGAAGTCCCAGGAAATCCATCTTCAAAAGTCCCAGTTCTTCCAGGGTGGTCATGGTAAACTGTGTCGTCACCGAACCGTCTGATCCCAGTGACAACGGTACGAACTCTTCGATTGCCCTCTGGCCGATCACAACACCTGCCGCATGCATGGAGGTATGTCTTGGAAGGCCTTCCAGTCTTCTCGACATATCGATCAGTTCCTTCACCTGTTCATCTTCCTGATACAGTTTCTTAAATTCCGGATTCATCTTCAGTGCTTTATCCAGCGTGATATTAAGCTCTGTCGGTACCATCTTGGCGATACTGTCTACGAACGCATATGGAAGGTCCATAACACGCCCCACGTCACGGATAACTCCTCTTGCCGCCATCGTACCGAAGGTTACGATCTGTACCACCCGGTCTGCACCATACTTTCTTCCTACATAATCGATAACTTCCTGTCGTCTTTCGAAGCAGAAGTCCACGTCAATATCGGGCATGGATACACGTTCCGGGTTCAGGAAACGCTCGAACAGGAGCTGGTACTTGATTGGATCGATACTCGTGATTCCCAGACAGTATGACACGATACTTCCAGCTGCGGATCCTCGCCCCGGTCCGACCTTGATTCCCTGTGTTCTCGCATAATTGATGAAATCCCACACGATCAGGAAATAGTCCACGTATCCCATGGATTTGATGACCGACAATTCATACTCCAGACGTTCTTTCAGCGAATCATCCCCGTCCGGATAGCGTTCTTTCAGGCCGTCAAAGCAAAGCTTGTTCAGATATTCCCAGGAAGTATATCCTTCCGGCACATCATATTTCGGCAGTTTGGTAACGCCGAATTCAATCTCTACATTACATCGGTCTGCGATCTTCTGCGTATTTTCCAGTGCCTGCAGTGCATATGGAAATAACTGCTTCATCTCTTCTTCAGATTTAATATAATACTGACCACCTTCATAACGCATACGGTCTTCATCCGCCAGTTTCTTACCTGTCTGGATACACAACAGAATATCATGCGGCTTTACATCTTCTGCATAGGTATAATGTACATCATTCGTCGCAACAAGCTCAATCCCCGTCTCCTGAGCCATACGAAGGAGTGACTGATTCACGATCTGCTGCTCCTGCATTCCATGATCCTGCAGTTCCAGGAAAAAATTTCCTTTTCCGAAAATGTCCTGATACCTAAGTGCTGCTGCCTTTCCTTCTTCATACATCCCACGCAGGATATTCTTCTGTACCTCACCGGCCAGACACGCACTGAGCGCAATGATCCCTTCGTGAAATTCCTGCAGTACTTCGATATCCACCCTCGGTTTATAATAATAGCCTTCCGTAAATCCTCTGGATACGATCTTCATCAGATTGTGATATCCGATATCATTTTCTGCCAGAAGTACCAGATGATAGTAACGGTCATCGCCGCTTCCGACAGCTTCTTTATCGAATCTGGATCCCGGCGCGACATAGACTTCGCATCCAAGGATCGGTTTTATTCCTGCTGCCCTTGCCGCACGGTAAAAATCGACCACACCATACATGACACCATGATCCGTGATCGCCACACTGTTCATCCCGAGTTCTTTTACCCTAGCCACACATTCTTTAATTTTATTCGAACCGTCCAACAGACTGTACTCTGTATGGACGTGGAGATGTGCAAAGCTCATAGCTTTCTCCTTTCCTGTTTTCGTATACAGAGAACCTGTTACTTGCAGCTTCTCTTATATGCCTTAGTACAAAAAAGGTGCTCCCGTCAGGGAACACCCTTTCAAACATTCATGTTTGTCTTAATCTTCTTTTCCAGTTCCAAGAAGCATGAATTTTACAAGTTTATCGATATCCTGTGGCTCATGAGCAACGATTTCCAGTTCAGGAATCTCTCCGTTAGAGAAGATGTTTGCCATAGATACATACTGAGATAATTTTGACTTTAAGTTCAGTCTGTCACCTTCACCTGTTACAAGTTCAACTTTTCCTTCACAAGAATCAACTACTTTGAAAAATCCTTCGATATCTGTAATATTCTGTACTTTCATTTCTCATTCTCCTTTTTTGATCTTCATATTCCTTAACGCTTTTATTATACCTTATTTCTTTTTCATTTCAATATTCTTTTCAGAAATTTTTATGCGTCCTTCTTTGAGAAGTCTTCCTACGGCGCGTTTGAATGCATTTTTACTCAATCCAAATTCCTGCTTGATCAGCTCCGGATCCGCTTTGTCGGTAAATGGCAGCTTTCCACCATATTCTTCCATACGCTTCATGATCAGTGCCGCATCAGTATCCATCTGAAGAAATGCTTTCTCTCTGACACTTAGATCAAGCTTTCCATCTTCTCTCACTTTCAGGACTCTGGCCGATACTCTGTCTCCGACTCTTAACTTACCAAATGCTTCTCTCTTTGGGATCAGTGCACTGTAGCAGTTATCAACTGCCACGAATACTCCGAAATTGTCACTTGTCTCATAAATGATTCCTTCTACATGGTCATCTTTTTTATACGGAGAATCTGTACGGAGCTTTTCATATACTTTCATTGTTGCACAGAGTCTTCCGGATTTGTCCACATAAAGCGCAACCAGAACTTCGTCTCCCTTTTTCACTTTCGCAGTCTGTTCTTTGAATGGAAGGAGAAGGTCTTTCTCCAGCCCCCAGTCAAGAAATGCACCGATTCTTCCGGTGTCTGCCACCTTCAGTACAGCCAGCTCATCCAGTGTGATCTTCGGCTCCTGTGTCGTCGCGATCAGACGGTCAGATGAATCTTTATATAAGAATACTTCTACCGGGTCACCGACTTCTACGTCTTTCGGCACCTGTTTTTTCGGAAGCAGGACTTTGTCATCTTTATTTCCAAGATAGACTCCGAACTCTACTTCTTTGACGATCATCAATCTTCTTTTCTTTCCCAAATAATCTGTTAATCCCATATATTTCCTCTCTGTATTCTCTCTGTTTCCATTGTATCTTCTATACTGTTTATCGTGATATGTAACGGTCACTGTCTGCATCACATCTGCTGTTCTACTATATAGAACTCTGAAATAAAATGCAATGTAGTTATGCAAATTTAAATTCGATCACTGCATACGGCTTTGCATTTTCATCACATAATTCAACGACTGTTCTGTCATCTTCTGCTGCAATCCGCGGATAGATCATATCACCATATACTGCTGATTTCTTATATTCCACACGCATCTGGTGTACTTCTTTGTCTTTTGGAAGGGCCTCCAGTGCCATCTGCACATACTGGCAGTTGTTGACATGTTCATTCGTGTCGATATGATATCTGCGGACCGGAAAGCTTTCCAGCTCTTCGCTCTCTTTCGGAAGCGGTATCTTTCTGGATTCGTATTCCATCTCATATGGATCTCCGACTCCGTACGGAGCGATCTCTGACTCTTCCGGTTTTGACGGACGTCCCTTCTCCATGTCCATGTATACCCACAGAGAATTGGCATATGCCACATCATTTCCATTTTCATCTGTCATGCAGAAATTACGTTCTCCGAACAATCCCTTGAAATCGGTCGCCCAGGTACTGGTCTGTATCTTCTCTCCCATCTCCGGATAGCGTTCTACGACTACCTGCCAGGAGGATAAGATCCAGGCTCTTTTCCGTTCACTGCAATGTACGATTCCAAGTCCGATATCTTCTGACTGAAATGTACTGCAGTCCTGAAAATAATTCACAATGCCCGGCAGCGTAATTCTTCTGGTATGGTCCACTTCACTGAACCGGATTCTTCCGTCTACTGTATATTGATTGTCTCTCATAGTTAGTCTGACTCCTTTGCATGCTCTTTCTCCGGATTCTTATCGGACTGTTTATCCGAATTTCCGAAGAAAAACCACTTTATCTTAAATTCTGAAGTGGCGGTTACCATTTCATATTCTTCTGCACTGAGTGCTTCCTTCAGTTCTTTCTTCCCGTCTTCATCTACCACCGCACAGGTCGCATTGGTAAAGCACAGGCTTGGATACAACACGCACCACCAGTTATGTCCGTTTCCACTTCCCAGCGTAATCCTCAGTGCCTCATAATCCCCTTCCGGAAATGTAATATCCCCGTAACGTTTATCCGGGAAATAACAGGTCGTCACCTCTGCTTTTGCCCGGTATGATACACCTTCTTCTTTCAATACTTTATCAGCTGTCTTCACCAGTTCTTTCTGATGCTTTTTCACCCATACTTTCGTTGACTGTGCATTTTTCCGCTCTGCATCCCGCATCTGCGATTTCATATAACGCAGCACCGCATCCCGCACATGTAATTTAATCCTCTGATCTTTTGCACTGTCACTCTCTGCGATCACATGAAAGCGCAACACTTCTTTCGCCAGTGATTTCTGCGTCTCTGTGACTTCCGCATGGACCACTTCCATACGCCGGTCCATGATCCCGGTCGTCAGTACAAATGATAGCAGACATGCCAGGATCAGGCAAATCCTTTCCCGTTTCATCTATGTATCTCCTTCCTGTACCTTACAGTTCACGGATACTGCATGGACTGTAATTCCTGTTCCGTTTCCAGATTATTCAGATTATTCTTTCACATCTGATTCTGATCAGCACCTTTTACTGATACAGGAAGTCTTGACACGATGTTTCTTATCTATACATGCTACTCACATTTTATAAATTTTACCTTGCCGGATTTCATATATTCCATATGCCTGTTTTTTAATGAAACTTAACGAACTTCGTATTTTAGCCCTGCTTTGTACGGATCACATCGATTACCGTCGTCACCTGATTATTGATATGTTTGCACATGATATCTGTTGCTGCTTTCTTCTCGCCTTTGCTGATATGTTCAATAATCGCCGCATGCTCCGCGATCAGCTGTGGATGTGCTTCTTCACGCTTCAGATATTCCACACGGTAACGGTACATCTGCTCACGCAGGTTGTTCAACAGCTGGATCAGCTTCTGGTTATCTGTTGCCATGTAAATGATATCGTGGAAACGTACATCTGCTTCGGCAATCTCTGTGATATCTTTGCTCTTTAATATCTTCTTGAAATCTTCGGCCGCTTTCTTCATCTCTTCAATCTCTTCTTCCGTGATCTTCTCACACGCAAGCTGGACTGCCAGTTCTTCCAGGGCCTTTCTTACTTCCAGAACATCACGCATATTCTTCTCTGTGATCTCCGCTACTTCTGCTCCCTTTCTCGGGATCATCAGTACGAGTCCTTCGAGCTCCAGCTTACGGATCGCTTCACGGATCGGTGTACGGCTCACGCCCAGTTTATTGGCAAGCTGGATCTCCATCAGTCTTTCTCCCGGCTTTAACTCTCCACGAAGAATCGCCTGTCTCAAAGTATTGAACACGACATCTCTAAGTGGCAGATACTCATTCATGTTTACTTTAAAATTCGGTTCCATGCTTATTTCCTCCTTGCACTGTGTATGCCGGTCACATACACCTGCTTTGCTAATTGCTGTTCTCTTATCTTTTCTGCTGCTTTTCTTGCTTTTTCTTTCGTCTCATAAAGGCCGAATACCGTCGGGCCGCTGCCGCTCATCATCGCATTCAGCGCTCCCTGCTCCTTCATGACATCCTTAATCTGCTCAATGACCGGATATTCTTCAATCGTTACTTTCTCCAGTACATTTCCCATGCGGGAAGCTACCTTCGTGATATCCTGTTCCTTCAGTCCGTCGATAATACCGTCAATATCCGGATGATCCTCGATCTCATGGGAATCCAGCTTCTCATACACCAGCTTTGTCGATACACTGATCGGTGGTTTTGCGATCAGCACATGACATTTCGGGCATGCCGGAAGCGGTGTGAGGATCTCTCCGATCCCTTCTGCAAGAACAGTTCCGCGCATAACGCAGTACGGAACATCTGCTCCCAGTGTCACGCCTCTTTCCATCAGTTCTTTCTGCGAAAGTCCAAGTGAAAACATACGGTTGATCCCGAACAGGACCGCTGCCGCATTCGAACTTCCGCCCGCCATTCCTGCCGCTACCGGTATATGTTTATCCAGTGTGATCTTCACACCCTCTTTTACGTCAAACTCTTTCATCAGAAGGTCTGCTGCCTGATATGCCAGGTTATTCTCATTCACAGGCAGATAAAAAAGATTCGTCGACAACTCTATGCCAGGTTTTTTCGTCTTTTCTATCCGGATCTGGTCGTACAGGTATACCGTCTGCATCACCATGCGCACATCATGATAACCATTCTCTCTCCGTCCCAGAACATCCAGACCCAGATTGATCTTTCCAAGTGCCTTCAATTCCATTTTATCCATCTCATTTGTCTCCTTACACTTTGTATACAATGTGCCTACAGTATACTCAAATTTTGCTTAAAAATCAATATTTTATCGCCTTTATTTACATCTTCTTTTTCCATATAATTGACTTCTTTTATGTTTTCCACGGTCGTATTATATTTTTTCGCAAGATTCCACAGTGTATCCCCTTTCTGTACGAAATATCCGACAATTCCGGGACGATTTTCCAGCTCTTCCGTATCCACCGGACGGAACTCTGCGGATTCGATATTCTGTATCTGTACCATCTCCTTCTGAAAACAGTTGAATGCCAGAACTGCTTTCACTTCCACTTCGCCGCTTCCCATAAGACCTACCGAAAGCTGCTCGACCGTCCAGTCCAGATCATCCATATCGGGCTCGCCGCCCCCATTTTCCAGAAGATAACTGAACGGTACCATACCATTCCATACCCCGAACGGTGCCTCATCATCTTCCCGCACATATAAGAACTGCAGATGCAGCACGCCTTCGATATGTACTCCGTCCGGCTCTGCTTTTACCGTATCCATCTGGATCTTTCCTTTGCAGTGGCAGATCTGCAGGATATCATCTTTCAGTTCCGGCAGTGTTAATTCTTCGCTGATCCTGCATTTGGAATGGTTCTGGAGTTTTAACCGGAAGAAGCGCTTTTCTTTTACCTCCGGGATGCAGATATGGTCCAGCATATACAGATCTTCCAGTATCTGGATCTTTTCTTCTTCATAGACGACCAGACGGACTTCCAGCGTCGCCTCTATGCCAAGGATACGCATCTCGCCGTTCTCATCCATCCGTGGTTCTATATTAATATCCGCAAGATGTAATTCTGCCTGATGGTACATTCCGGGCACCACTCCCATGCATTCGATCCGGCCTTCATACGGAACCATCCGGCTTATCCAGTCAGTCTTTCCTTCTACCGTTTCATACAGGCAGAATACATTCAGCTCGCCCTGGATCAGCAGCTCATCCGTACCAATCTGGGTATCCGCTTTTCCACCCGTCACATCCGCCCACAAAAGCGTGCCGATATTCTCCTTTGTGCCGCTTAATGCGATCTCTTCTTTTATCCTGTAGGTATCTTTTCCTGTGGCAAATACTTTTAACAGCTCTTCTTCTTTCATTTTCTTAAATACCGGGATCTCCCCTTCCACGTCGGTTGTGATCTCTTCGCCGGTACACTTCTCCGTTCCGATCGTAATCTCTGCCAGTGTCTTGATGTTCAGCTTTCTCGAATGGATCACCGTTACGGTAAGCTCGACATCTGCCGTCTTAAGCACCAGATTTCCTTCCGGTTCCTGTTCCAGATAGATCATCTCTTCAAACGGGATCCGTCCCTCCAGACTTGCCGGTGCCGGAACCATCTCGTCTGCCATATAGAGGACTTTGAACTCCAGTTTTCCCGATACCTTCAGATAGCTTTCTACCTGTTTCATCTCCTCTACCCGCAGTACACCGTCACTTAATATGACCTTTCCCACATCCCGTTTTGCATCCGGGACGTTATAGTCCCCATCAATATAGAACTGGTCACTGACCGTCCTGCCGCTTTGAAATGTACGGATCTCTTTCTTCTGATATTCCATTGCTTTTTCTGCCTCCTTTTGCGACACCTCTTATTCATATATGATCTCTTTTTCTGTGTATGGCATCTTTATGACAATATATGGATATGTCTTTTTCTTATGTATCTTTTCCCGTTTCTGCGGCCCCTGAAGTGTCGTACCGACGACCACTGTATTGGCTGTTTCATAACATGCATTCACTTCGATGCTGTAACCGGTCGTCTGCTGTGTTCCGTAACCGCGCACCACATACAGGCATTTTTCTTCCCTGCCCGTATCTGCATAGCTGATCCACATTTCCGACTTCTCTGCTTCTTTGATCTCTTCTTTCAGCTGCTCCGGAATCTCTTCTCTCTTCACGATCTCATATCTGACATCTCCTGTTTTCTGTTCTTCTATCGTGCCAAAACCACAGCCGGAAAGCAGTACGGTCCCGGCGATCACAGTTAAGAGCATTTTTATTTCTTTCAATGCGTCCTTCTTTCTGACACTTCCGTTACTGTCTGCACAACATACAGGCAGTAACACACTTCTATTTTCTCTCTACTATCTTACACACTATGGGTGTAAAAAATGCAGATTTTATGCTATGATAAGAGAACCAGAACAAAAAGGAGTATTCATTATGAGAATTATACCAGTTGCCTTATTCGTGATCTTATTCCTGATCATCGGTATTCCGGTTCTCGGGATTGAATGGCTGATCGGAAAAGTCAGCAAAAAAACGATGGACTATTCCAGTCTGCGGATCGTCCAGTGGGCATTCAAAGTGATCATCCGGCTTGCCGGCATCGAACTTACCGTCATCGGAGAAGAAAATGTTCCGGATGAACCGGTTCTTTTTATCGGAAATCACAGAAGTTATTTTGACATCGTGATCACTTACGCAAGATGTAAGAACCTGACCGGTTACATTGCAAAGAAAGAGATGCTTTCCATTCCGCTTCTGCGTACCTGGATGAAACGTCTCTACTGCCTCTTCCTTGACAGGGAGAATCCGAAAGAAGGCTTAAAGACGATCCTTCAGGCAATCGACTACGTCAAACACGGCATATCCATCTGTATCTTCCCGGAAGGAACCCGGAATAAAGGCGAAGAATTATCCTTACTTCCGTTCCACAATGGATCCTTTAAGATTGCGGAGAAGACCGGATGTCCGATCGTACCGATGAGTCTGAATAATACCTGCGATATCTTTGAAGGTCATATACCATTTATTAAGAAAACACATGTTATTCTGGAATATGGCAAACCAATCTATCCGAAAGAGCTGGACAAAGACGAGAAAAAGCGTATCGGTGAATATTGCAGCAACATCATCAGTGAGACCATTCATAAGAATCAGGCACTTGTATAGTGCCTGTTTTTTTCTTTTACATTTATCCCCTTAAGTGCTATAATAAAACGGTATATCTAAAAAAGAAATGTACTGCAAACAGCAGTAAAAAGGAGTTTGAAAATGAACAAACGGAATCTTACCTTGCTGACAGATCTGTACGAACTTACTATGATGCAAGGATATTATGAAAAAGGGCAGAACGAAAAGGTCATTTTCGATGTGTTTTTCCGTCAGAACCCTTGTAACAACGGATATTCTGTATGTGCCGGTCTTGATCAGGTAATTGATTATATAAAGAATCTGCATTTTACTTATGAAGACGTAGATTATTTAAGAGGTCTTGGAATTTTCAAAGAAGATTTTCTTCATTATCTGAGCGGTTTCCACTTCAGTGGTGATATCTATGCCATCCCTGAGGGAACTGTCGTATTTCCGAAGGAGCCTCTTCTGAAAGTGATTGCTCCGATTATGGAAGCGCAGCTTGTCGAGACAGCAATCCTGAATATCATCAATCACCAGTCTCTGATCGCAACCAAGACTTCCCGTATCGTATTCGCCGCCAGCGGCGACGGTATCATGGAATTCGGCCTTCGCCGTGCACAGGGCCCTGATGCGGGATTATATGGTGCAAGAGCAGCAATGATCGGCGGATGTGTCGGCACATCCAATGTACTTGCCGGACAGATGTTTGACGTTCCTGTTATGGGAACCCACGCACACAGCTGGATCATGAGCTTCCCGGACGAGTACACCGCATTCAAGACTTATGCAGAGATGTATCCGGATAACTGTACACTCTTAGTTGATACTTATGACACTTTAAAATCCGGTGTTCCGAATGCCATCCGCGTATTCCAGGAATTCAAAGACGCCGGAAAACCACTAATCAAATACGGAATCCGTCTGGACAGCGGTGACCTTGCATATTTATCAAAAGAAGCCAGAAAGATGCTGGATGAAGCCGGATTCCCGGAAGCTACGATCTGTGCTTCCAACGATCTGGACGAATTCCTTCTCCACGATCTGAAAATGCAGGGCGCAGCCATTGACTCCTGGGGTGTCGGTACCAACCTGATCACTTCCAAGGACTGTCCTTCATTCGGAGGTGTGTACAAGCTTGCAGCCATCCAGAATAAAAAAGGCGAATTTGTTCCTAAGATAAAAATATCTGAAAATACGGAGAAGATCACCAATCCTGGTAACAAAACAATCTACCGTATCTATGAAAAAGATACCGGCAAGATCAAGGCAGACCTCATCTGCTTTGCGGATGAAGTCATTGATCCTGATCAGGATCTGCTTCTCTTTGACCCGATGGAGACATGGAAGAAGACAAAACTCGCCGGCGGTACTTATACCGTACGTGAGATTCTGGTACCAGTCTTCAAGAACGGCGAATGCATCTACAAGTCTCCGACATTGAAGGAGATTGCTGCATACTGCCGCGAAGAAAAAGATACTTTATGGGATGAGACCAAGCGTCTCTTCTATCCACACAGAGTTTATGTGGATCTTTCCCATAAACTCTACGATGTTAAAAAATCACTGCTTGATCAGATGAATATGACAGATTAAAGGAGGACTTATTGATCATGAAAATTATAGTATTAGCAGGCGGACTCAGTCCGGAAAGAGATGTATCCTTACTTTCAGGAGCCGGAATCTGCAGAACTCTCCGTGAAATGGGACATCAGGCATTCCTTCTGGATGTGTTCTTCGGCCTTCCATGCGATTCTGATAAATTAGAAGAAGTATTCGACCGCCCGGACGGCGGACTTGAGATTTCCAAGGGAATCTCAACATCTGTACCGGATCTGGATGCACTGCGCAAATCACGCCCGGATCAGTCACCTTCCGAGATCGGACCAAATGTTATTGAACTCTGCCAGATGGCAGACATCACATTCATGGCACTTCACGGTTCCATTGGTGAAAACGGGAAACTCCAGGCAACCTTCGACAACCTGGGAATCAAATATACAGGACCAAATTCTCTTGGATGTACATTATCCATGAATAAACTGGTCACAAAACAGATCTTTAAGACAAGCGGTGTTCCGACTCCAAGAGGAACTTCCCTGACAGCTAAGACAAAAGACACCCCTCTGGACGAGCTTGGTTACTACCTTCCACTGGTTGTAAAGCCATGCTCGAACGGATCAAGTATCGGTGTATACATCTGTCACACAGAAGAAGATTATTATGATGCGATCCACAAATCTTTTGATATAGACAACACAGACGAGGTTGTCATCGAGCCATTTATCAAAGGCCGTGAATTTGCCTGCGGTATTCTTGCAGGAAAAGCACTTCCGCTTGTTGAGATTGTTCCAAAAGACGGACTTTTCGACTACGCGAATAAATATCAGGCAGGCGGTGCTTCCGAGATCTGCCCTCCTGTATCTCTCGATGAAGAGACGCAGAAATTGATCCAGCGTGCCGGAGAACGTGCATTTGAAGCACTCCGCATGGACGTATATTCCCGTGCAGATTTTATCATATCCGATGCAGACGGTGAATTTTACTGCCTGGAAATGAACGCACTTCCGGGAATGACAGCTGCAAGCCTTCTTCCGAAAGCTGCCAAGGCTGCCGGATATGAATACAGTGAACTTTGCGAGGCTATCATTCAGGAATCTATAAAAGCCCGCTATTAAGGAGGATGGAGATCCATGAAAAATCTTTCAATTGAAAATATAACCAAGGCTTGCCGAGGTACTTTCCACGGTGATGAAAGTATCCTCAGCCAGGAAGTATCCGGCGTCGTGATCGACAGCCGGAAGGTACAGCCTGGTTACTTATTCGTTGCCATTGACGGAGAACGTGTCAACGCACACAAATTCATCCCGGACACTGTAAAAGCCGGTGCTATGTGTGTTGTCTCCCACGAAGATCTCGGTAAGACGGATTTTCCTTATATTCTGGTAGAATCCACAGGGCAGGCACTGCTTGACATTGCCAAGCTTTATCGTGATTCTTTTGATATGAAAGTTGTCGGAATTACCGGAAGTGTCGGAAAGACCAGTACCAAAGAGATGATTGCCTCTGTTCTGGCTCAGAAATATCATGTACATAAAACACTTGGAAACTTTAATAACGAATGGGGACTTCCGATCACGATCTTCGATATGCCGGAGGATACAGAGGTTGCCGTACTTGAGATGGGTGTCAATCACTTCGGTGAGATGCGCCGCCTTTCATCTGTATCCAGCCCTGACATCTGTGTGATCACCAATATCGGTATCGCACATCTGGAGTTCTTCAAGACAAGAGAGGGAATTCTTCAGGAAAAATCACAGATGATCCAGGATATGAAAAACGGTGGTTCCATCATTCTGAACGGTGATGACGACCTCCTTTGCAAGATGAGTCCTGTCAAAGGTGTCGCTCCTGTATTCTTCGGGACAGGAAGCAACTGTGCATTCCGTGCCGACAATATTGAACCTCAGGGACTTCGCGGAACTGCCTGCACGATCACATTAAAGGATGGAACTTCCTTCGACTGTTTGGTTCCTGTACCCGGCATCCACATGGTAAGCAATGCGGTTGCAGGTGCTGCTGTCGGATATACACTGGGGCTGACTGCCAGCGAGATCAAAGCCGGTATCGAATCCCTGCCGTCTATCCCGGGGCGTAACCATATCATAGAAACAGACCGTATGATCATCTTAGACGATTGCTACAATGCCAATCCAATCTCTATGAAGGCTTCCATCGATGTCCTTAATATGGCGATCGGACGTAAGGTTGCAGTCCTTGGTAATATGGGAGAACTTGGTGATACTGCCGAAGTTCTTCATGCAGAAGTCGGTACTTACGCAGCAGAACAGAATGTAGACCTTGTCTGCGGAATCGGTGACCTGACACGCGCTCTGGTAGAAGAAGCATCCAGGGGCACACATACCCAGGCACTTTGGTTTGCTGATAACGCAAGCTTCATTCAGGCTATGCCCGGCATCATCAAAGATGGGGACAATGTTCTGGTAAAAGCCTCCCATGGAATGAATTTTCCACAGATTGTTCATGCTTTGGAAGAATTATAAACTAACAAAAATAACGAAACAAACGAGATATTTAAGGAGATTATTATATGGCTTATCAGATTCTCGCCCTTGATCTGGACGGAACTCTTACCAACTCCAAAAAAGAAATTACAAAACCGACCCTGGATGCTCTGATCGAGATCCAGGAAGCCGGTAAAAAAGTTGTTCTCGCCAGCGGACGCCCAACAAATGGTATCGTTCCGCTGGCAGAACAACTTCATCTGAAAGATTATGGAAGTTATATTCTTTCTTTCAACGGTGGACGTATCACCGACTGCCGCACAAAAGAAGCCATCTACAATAAAATTCTTCCGGCTGACTGTGCAAAAGGTGTCTACGAAACGGTGATAAAATACGCCGGACACGGAGTAGATATCCTCACTTACACACCCGAACATATTTTATCCGGTATCCGGTCCAATCAATACACAGAACTGGAATCACGCATCAATCAGATGCCGGTCATTGATGCCAGTACCAACTTTCTGGATGTCATCCCGGATGATCCGAATAAATTTCTTGTAACCGGAGATCCCGACATCTTAGACCAGATACGCAAAGAACTCAGCAAACAGTTCCACTCCTATCTGTCCGTCTACTGTTCGGATCCTTTCTTTGTAGAGGTTATGCCGGCCGGAATCGACAAAGCTCATTCTTTATTAAAATTACTGACAAGTATCGGCCTTACTGCAGATGAGATGATCTGCTGCGGAGACGGATACAACGATCTGACCATGATCGAAACCGCAGGACTTGGCGTAGCCATGGCAAATGCACAACCAGCCGTTCTTGATAAGGCGGATTATATTACGAAATCTAATGATGAAGATGGGGTGCTGCATGTAATCAATGAGTTTATGCGTTAGGTTTTCAAAATTTGCTTGTTTGAGCATATGCGAGTTGCAAATTTTGAAAGCCTGCTTTTAGCAGAATTTTGCCCCTTTAGTATTACCCGCCGACGGAACCTGAACAGGAAAGACTTCCCAACTTTTATTCCGGTCCGGGTAACCGACAGCCGGCTGAATTAAATACCTGTTCCCGAGTCAAATTCCGGTATGAAACTTTCTTTTGCTGCTTCTCCTTCCTGGATAAAGCCATCTTCCATTCCCAGTTCCAGTGCATAATCTATGACTTTTTCATATTCCCGTTTTGTAACTTTACGGCTAAGAAGTGGATCTTCTGCGACCTGCGGCATAGGAGTGTATTGATTCATAATGCTGATCAGAATCTGATCTTTGTATGTTTCGAGCAGATATTTTATGACCGCTTTGGAATTTTTTACATGCCCCGGCAGAACCAGATGTCTTACGATCACGCCTTTTTGTATCATTCCTGTTTCTTTGTTAATCTGAATATTTCCCGTCTGACGGACCATCTCTTTTATGGACGCTTTGGCATATTCAGGATAATCCGGAGCCTGTGAATATGCAGCTGCGAGTTCTGGTTCCATGTACTTAAAGTCCGGAAGATAGACATCTACATATCCATCCAGCATCTGTATTGTCTCCGGCTTTTCATAGCCGCTTGTATTATAGACAACCGGAAGAGCCAGACCGGCTTTTCTTGCCATCTCTAATGCTTCTATGATCTGTGGGACATAGTGTGTCGGTGTCACAAGATTAATATTGGCAGCTCCTTTTCCCTGAAGTTCCAGGAATATCTGCGACAGCCTTTCAATCGTGATTATCTTTCCGGCTTTTGCTTCGGCTATATTATGGTTCTGGCAGAAGATACAACCCATGGAACAGCCGGAAAAGAATACCGCTCCTGAGCCTGTCCTACCCGATATACAGGGTTCTTCCCACATGTGAAGTGATGCCCTTGCTGCCACGATCTCGGCCGTCTCATGACATCTTCCGCGCTGTCCCCCAAAACGGTCTGCATGACAATTCCTCGGACACAATGTGCAATCCTTTAGAATATTTATGTTCTCTTTTATTCTTTCCATATTTTTATTCATATTTTCTTATTCCCCGTTATTTCCATTATCCCTATCTTCCTGCAGTACCTCTGATGTATGAATATTGTACCACGAATTCCGCAGGCAATTTCATCTTTTTCTTCCTGATTTTTTCGTTATTATTGAATTTCTCCCGAGAAAATGGTACAATTTTTACCACTTGGAGTATACATGAGTATTCTAAATATAATAAAATAACAGGGAAGGAAGCATGCATTATGAGGGATTACATCATCAGCTGCTGCTCAACAGCGGATCTTACAGAGGAACATTTCAAAGCACGTGACATATCTTACATCTGTTTTCATTTCGAACTGGATGGCAGGGAATATGCCGATGATCTTGGGAAATCTATCCCATTTGATAAATTCTATGCTGCAATGGCCGCCGGAGCCGATACTAAGACTTCACAGGTCAATGCCGAGGAATTTGAAGAATATTTTGAGCCCTTCCTGAAAGCAGGAAAGGATATCCTGCACGTCACACTTTCTTCCGGGATCTCAGGAGTTATCAACTCCGCAATGATCGCAAAAGAAAGTCTTGAAGAACGTTATCCTGACCGCCGGATCCTGATTGTGGATTCTCTTGGCGCATCTTCCGGATATGGACTTTTGATGGATAAGCTGGCGGATCTGCGTGATGAAGGCAAGTCCCTGGACGAAGTCTTCCGCTTCGCTGAAAAGCACCGGCTGAACGTACATCACTGGTTCTTCTCCACGGATTTAAAATTCTACGTAAAAGGTGGGCGCATCTCGAAGACAGCAGGCGCGATCGGCGGTGTACTGAACATCTGCCCGCTCCTTAACATGGATAATCAGGGACGCCTGATTCCACGATACAAGATTCGCACAAAGCGAAAAGTTATCCGTGCCATTGTCGATAAGATGGCAGAATATGCCGATCATCAGACCGACTATACGGGGAAATGCTACATTTCTCATTCTGGCTGTTATGAAGATGCAAAGGCCGTTGCAGATCTGGTTCAATCCCGTTTTCCATATCTGCCGGAAAAGGTGGAGATCAACAATGTGGGAACAACGATTGGAAGCCATACAGGTCCGGGAACCGTTGCACTGTTCTTTTGGGGTGACACGCGAACAGAATAAAATATTTGTTATCAAGAATATTTCTTCTGTAACTGATAGATAGTAAAGAGTACAAAAGGAGGTTTTCTCTTATGAAAACAGCTGTTATGACAGACACAAACAGCGGAATTATGAAAGCAGAAGCTGACTCGATGGGAATCTTTCTGATTCCTATGCCAGTCATTATCAATGATGAGACACACTACGAAGGAATTGATCTTACCGAAACTTCTTTCTATGAAAGCCTGACAGGTGGAATGAATGTATCCACATCCCAGCCTTCGCCCGGCGATCTGATGAATCTTTGGGATGACATCCTCGAGCAGGGTTATGACGAGATCATCCATATCCCGATGTCCAGCGGACTGAGCGCTTCCTGCTCTACAGCCATCAGCCTTTCCGATGATTATGATGGCAAAGTACAGGTTGCTGACAATCACAGAATCTCCGTTACCCAGAAAGAATCTGTCATGCATGCCAAGAAGCTTGCTGATGCCGGAAAATCAGCCAAAGAGATCAAAGAAGTATTAGAAGCCGAGGCTTACAACTCCAGCATCTATATCGCCGTTGATACGCTTGAATTCCTGAAAAAGGGCGGACGTGTCACTGCTGCCGGTGCAGCACTTGGAAGCGTTCTGAATATCAAACCGATCCTGACGATCCAGGGTGGCAAACTGGATGCCTTTGCCAAGACACGCGGCATGAAGAAGTGCAAGCAGAAGATGGTCGAAGCATTGAAGAACGACCGTGAGACACGTTTTAAAGATGCAGATGACAAGCATATCCTGATAGGTGCTGCCGGCTCTAACCTGACAGAAGAAGAGGCTGCGGAATGGAAACAGATGCTTATAGACGCATTTCCGAACTCTTATGTATATTACGATCCGCTTTCATTCAGTATCGGATGTCATATCGGACCGAAGGGATATGGAATGGGTATCAGTGTTTGTTCGAAAGATTATGACAACTAACAATTGAGTATACAATAACCCCCGGGAGATGTCTCCCGGGGGTTATTTTTTATAACTTATTTATCTTTTTCAATATATTTCTTATTGATGTCTTTCCACATCTCTGTGTCTACACCATCCCATGTAAGTTTATCCGGATTATAGTATGGATCTTTCTTTTCTTTCATCTGTGATTCATAGTCTTTGTAAAGTGCTATTACCTTTGGTGATAACAAAAGAACAACCAGCATATTTATCCATGTACAGCTTCCAAGTGCCAGATCCGATAAGTTCCATGCGATATCTGATTCCAGATTACCCCAGATAAAGATCAGAACAGGCATTGCAATTCTCATGATCCATGTAACGACTTTACGTATTTTCGTTTTGGAATCACCCTGGAACAGGTACATAGCTGCTGTCTCTGCTTCATAATAGTAACTGATCAGACAAGTGAATGAGAACAGTGCCAGCATGATCGCAATGAATGTAGGTGCGATCTTGCCCATAACTGTCTTACATGCTAACTGTACGAAAATAACTCCGTTCGTTCCTGCTGCTGCGAGTGCAGGAAGTTCTGTAGAACCACTTCCAACATATCCGCCTGCTGTATTAAAGCAGTCTGTTAACAGAATCATAAGTCCTGATGCCGTACAGATGATAACTGTATCAAGCCATACACCTGCTGCATTGGCCATACCCTGTTTTACCGGATGGCTTGTCTCTGCCGCTGCTGCTGTAGGAGATGCTTCACCCATACCAGATGCACTTGAGAATGTACCTCTCTTAACACCCTGCTGGATGATCACACCGATTGTTCCACCAAATACTGCATTCTTGGCAAATGCTGCTGTTACAACTGTTTTGATCAGTGCCGGTATTGCTGTAATGTTCATAACAATAATTACAACTGCTGCGATCAGATATACCGTTACCATGAATGGTACGATCATAGATGCGATCGCACTGATACGTTTTACACCACCGATAACTACAATTGCAAGAATCAATGCAATGATCAATGCACTTACCCACATCGGAATCTTGATCGCATTGTGGAATCCGTCACAGATTGTATATGTAGCTGCTGCCGGCATGAATACAGAAGTTCCAATCATAAGGATCAGGGCCATAAATGCACCATATTTCTTCCAGCCAAGTCCTTTCTCCGCACAGTAGGCTCCTCCACCACGATACTGGCCATCAATACGTGTCTTATACAGAACTGCCAGTGTACACTCTGCAAAACATACTGCCGAGTTCGTCATACCCGCAAGGATCATCCAGAACAGTGCTCCCGGACCACCCATGTAAATTGCCACTGCAACTCCGGCTACGTTACCTGTACCGACACGCATTGCCATGGTCGTACAAAATGAACCAAATGCTGAAATCCCCGAATCAGAATCCTGCTTATCAATGATTCTGCTCCACATATCCTTGAAATGTACAAACTGGAAAGCATGTAATCTGATTGTAAAATATAATCCACTTCCTACAATCAGTATCAACATTCCAACGCCCCAGATGTAACCATTCAGGAAGTTAACAACGTTGTTTAAACTGTTTAACATATGATATCCTCCATATCCTTTTGATTTGTTAATTTTATCACAATATTTTCAAAAAATCAACCAATTATCCACAATTACAGATATGTTTTTTATTCATTTTTACACGTTTATACATTATATTATTAATTTTTATGCATTTATGCATTGTTTTCCTTGTTAATTTCAAGACAAAAAGTCCTCTCGGGAGTATCACTCCCCCGACAGGACTTTCTGTAATCTTTTTATATCTTTTTATATCTTTTTTTCTTCTTTGGCAGCGACAATATGATCACGCCCGCTATAATTCCGACAAATCCTGCCAGATCCATCCCCGAAAAAGCCACATGCATAAAGAGCACCGACATTGCCGTTGCTGTCAGCGGCTCAACCGATGCAAACAGACTTGCCCTGGAGCCTCCGATCAGACGAACCCCTTCCATATAGCAGCTAAAGGACATCACTGTACCAAATATGATTACGACTGCAATGCAACCGACACACTGCCAGTCCCAAAGGATATCTCCCGTCATTGTCCATGGCTGCACAAATGGTGTCAGACCGATCCCACTGATCAGCATTCCCCAGCCGACCATGGAAAAAGTTCCATAGATATCCATCAGATTACCCGGTACGAGATTATAGAATACCGTTGCGACTGCTGAAGCAAGACCCAATACTAATGTTGTCTTTGACACACTCAATTGTGTAAGATTACCGTGCGTTGCCAGAAGAACCGTTCCCCCAAATGCCAATACCAACGCAAGTATCTCATTTCCCTCAGGCAGCTTCCGGTTTCTGACTGCCATAAGGACCATGATCATAACCGGTGCCGTGTATTGCAGGACTGTTGCAATTCCGGCATTTGAATCCTGTACCGCCATATAATACGTCATCTGACATCCTGCAATACCGATCACTCCATACATCAGCATACGGAACACATGTCTTTTATTTTTCCAGATACGGAAGATTCCATTCTTCTGCACCATATATGCTCTCGTCAGCAAAATGATCCCTGCTATGATCAGCCGGACATTAACCAGCCACGGTGCCATCACTCCTTTGTATTCAAACGAATATTTGCCAAATACTCCTGCGAGTCCCCACAGAAAGCCTCCCGTAATCGTCAGTGCAGTTCCTCTTATGATCTCCTTCCGGCCCAGCCTGTCCGAAAGCTGTTCCTTGGATACACTGCTTCCCAATTCATCACTTCCTATCTTAATCTTCGATCATCATTTTAATGATTTCTTCATTCGTCTCACGCATACCTTCTTTTCCGAGACGTCCGACATTTCTCAAGGTCGCCTCTACACCTTTTGTCACGATTCCATCCCCGCCATAAAATTCCTGACCACGGATATACATATTGTATCCAAGGATTCCGGCATCTACTGCCGATGCAATCTTTGCCGCACAGGATGCCTTCGCACCATCGCAGACGATACCTGATACGATCGCCAGTGCATTGACAACCGTATGGATCACTTCCTCATATCCTCCGCCGCAAAGGTATGCGATACCTGCTCCCGCTCCTGCTCCCGCATTAACCGCACCGCAATATGCTGACAGACGGCCGATCGGTGTCTTCTCATGGATCGCTGTCAGATTGGAAAGTGCAAGTGCACGGTAGAGTTTTTCTTTTTCTACACTCAATTCTTCCGCATACACCATAACCGGTACCGACACCGTAATTCCCTGATTACCACTTCCGGAATTGATCACAACCGGCAGTTCACAGCCATTCATACGGGCATCGGATCCTGCTGCTGCCATCGCTTTTGCCCTGGTCTTTACATTGTCCTCATCCATATCAAGAAGTACTTTTCCTATATTGGCACCATAATCCCCGCGGATTCCTTCTTTTGCAATTGTATAATTATACTCCATCTGTCTGTCAAGAACTTCTTTAATGTCTTCTACGTCTACCGTATTGATAAAGTCCCAGATATCTTTCATATTTAAAAGACTTCTGTCTGTAAGTCCTTCCTCTTCTTCACCCTTGACTTCTGATTCTTTTACAACTTCCCCATTGTGCTCGATCAGCACAATATTGGTATGATAGTTTGCAATCCTTACTTTTGCATACTCATCTCCGTGATATAAAGTAAGCACAATGTCAAATGTGATACCCTGTTCCAGATGTTCAACAGTGATCGGTGTATTCTCTAAGAAATCTTTGATTTTTACCGAATCTTCCTCTGTCGCCTCTGCAATCACTTCCAGTTCTTTGTCCGGATCTCCTGCCACGATCCCTGCGGATACTGCGGCCGGTATTCCTTTCAGATGATTGGTATTCGGAACGATCACTGATTTTACATTCTTAATGATACTGCCGCTTGCCCCAATGACAACTCTGTCCGGCAGACATCCGAGTTCTCTTCTGGCTACCGCTGCCGCATAAGCCAGCGCAATCGGTTCCGTACATCCCATTGCAGGATGTAATTCTTCTTTTAAAATTTGTACATACGCCTGATATTTTGGATTTGTCTTTTCCATCTCTTTTGCATTCCTTTCTTCTATCTATAATACCATAAAAAATACCATAAAACATTTTTTCCGGAAAACATGTTTTTGTCTTGTTTTTCTCACTTAGACACTGTATCATCAAATAAACGATTTGTAAAATTTAACTTTTTTATAAAATGATTAAAAATATTTTATGCAAGCGAAATGGAGGAATTATGGATTTTCGTGAAATAAATACATTTATACATGTTGCCAATCAGGAAAGTTTTTCAAAAGCCGCCGATGTTCTCGGTTACACACAGGCTGCCGTCAGCATACAGATCAAACATCTGGAATCCGAATTAGGCACCCGGCTTTTTGACCGGATCGGCAAACACATTTCCCTTACACATCAGGGGAAAATATTTTATCAGTATGCTTTGCACATCACCAATGAGATCGAAGAAGCAAAGGATGTACTCTCCGGATCCCAGGATCTGAATGGAACACTCAGGATCGGAACGATCGAGTCGATCTGTTCTTCTATCCTGCCGGATATCCTGTCCAGATATCATGCACTTCACCCTGCGGTTGAGATCAGTATCATCACAGATTCTCCGGAGGCTCTTCTCGATATGATGAATAAATCCCGTGTAGATCTCGTCTATTTTATGGATAAGCGTATGTACGATCCGAAGTGGGTCAAGATCTTAGAAGAACCGGAAAATATCATTTTCGTTGCAAGTCCGGATCATCCTTGCACAAAAAAAAGTCCCCTGACATTAAATAAAATTATCAGTGAACCTTTTATACTGACTGAAAAGAATGCAAGTTACCGTTTTATTCTGGATCAGTATCTTACTGCATATGGACAGGAAATCCATCCACGGGTAGAATCCAGCAGTACCGATTTTATCATTCAGCTTCTGTTGAAAAATGAATTTTTATCTTTTGTTCCTCAGTTTGCTGTACAGGATCAGATTGCACAGGGGGTCCTCACTCCCATACCGGTCCAGGATTTTGACATGCATATCTGGCGGCAGATCGTATACCACAAGGACAAACTTCTGACACGGGAGATGAAAGCATTCTTCCAGTTGGTACAGTAACATTGGAGAAAGGCAGGTTTCCCCTGCCCTTCAAAAGGATAGTATATCAATATTTTAGCGAAACGTCTTGTTATTTTCTGATTGATCTACTGCATATTTTCAATTATTTTTCGATTCTTCTCTATGCTGTTGCCGGAAGAATACGTGACAGGAATGTCTGTGTTCTTCTTTCCTTCGGTGCGGTAAAGATGCGCTCCGGTTTTCCTTCTTCTACTACATATCCGTCTGCCATAAAGATGACTCTGTCTGCTACATCACGGGCAAATCCCATCTCATGTGTTACAACGATCATAGTCATTCCCTCTTTTGCCAGGGATTTCATAACATCCAATACATCACCTACCAGTTCCGGATCCAGTGCGGATGTTGGTTCATCGAAAAGAAGTGCCTTCGGTTCCATTGCAAGTGCTCTTGCAATCGCAACACGCTGCTGCTGCCCTCCGGAAAGTGTACTTGGATATACATCTGCTTTGTCTTTCAGGCCTACCTTATCCAGAAGTTCCAGTGCTTTTTCATGAGCTTCTTCTTTATTCATATGTTTGGTCAGAACCGGTGCCATCATAACATTTTCTGCAACCGTCTTCAGTGGGAACAGATTGAATCTCTGGAATACCATACCAACCTCTTCACGGAACTTACGGATATCGCATTTCTTATCCAGCAGGTTCTTTCCTTCATATTCTACGATTCCTCCGGTCGGATTCTCCAACTGGTTGATGCATCTGAGAAATGTACTTTTTCCAGAACCGGAAGGTCCGATGATACATACAACTTCGCCTTCTTCGATATCAAGGTTGATATCTTTTAATACTTCCAGGTTTCCGAATTTCTTTGATAAATGGCTAATTTTAATCATAATCAATCACCTCATTTTTCTTTCAATCTGTTTCTGAACAATTATCAATATAGAAAGTATGATCAAGTAGAACACTGCCAGGGCGGTATATGTAGGAATTGCCTTAAAGCTTAATGCTGCATATGCCTGTGCCTGATGTGTGATCTCATTTACCGCAATGGCTGATAATAATGCGGTATCTTTTACGGACGTAATAAACTGGTTAAAGAGTGCCGGTAATGCGGACTTGAATGCCGGTGGGATGACCAGGTGGAACATCGTCTGTGTACTGGTAAGTCCGAGCGATGCACCTGCTTCTTTCTGTCCCGGATCAATTCCCATCAGCGCTCCTTTGACAATCTCGGAGATAAATGCTCCGGAGTTTAATGCAATAACTCCGATTCCGACGATTGTACTGCTGATGTCCACTCCGAACAATTTCGGAATAACGAAGTACCCGTAAAGTGCCTGCACCATCAGCGGTGTTGCTCTGATAATCCAAATGTAAACCTCAGCGATTGCTTTTCCTATCTTATACTTTGACTGTAGTAAGTATCCGCAGAGGCTTCCGATCAGGAATCCGATCCCGATACCTACCACAGCAATCAATATCGTTAGTTTTAATCCGTCGAACATCATCGGGAGTAAAACATCCAAAAATTTCATATTCATATACTATCTCTTCCAATCTGATTTATTTTGTTCTTACCTTTTGTGTTTTATTCACACCATTTTGCGTATAATTCATCTGTAGTGCCATTTTTGATCAGGACTTTGACAGCTGCGTTGATTTCATCATAATATTTGCATTCTTTTGAAACTGCCACACAATATGGAGCCTGGCCCTGATTGAATTCATCACCTACAACTTCAAGATTGCTGTCCGGTGTTGTCTTAATATAGAAGTTTGCTCCAGGTCCGTCCTGAATGACTGCATCTACTTTTTTCTGTTCCAGTGATTCATAAGCAGTTGTAATTGTGTCATGTACTTCCAGTTCTGAATCAGAAAGGTTCTTCGATGCATATGTATGGGAAGCAGTTCCTTTTTCTACAGCTACTTTTTTGCCTTTCAGATCATCTACGCTCTTGATTCCTTCGTCATTTGTCTTATTGACCATAACAACCTGACCTGAATCACAATATACATCTGTAAAGTTCATAACTTCTTTTCTTTCATCTGTTGCACAAAGTGCTGCAGCTCCCATATCCAGTTTGCTTTCTGAGAGTGAAGTCGTCAGTGCCGAATAATCCATTGCCTGCACTCCTCCGTCAATCTCGAATCCAAGCAGATCCTGAAGATCACTGATAAGATCCAGGTCATATCCGATTAATGTCTTTCCGTCTTCATCGTAATAAGAAAATGGTCCGAAGAGTCCGCTTGTTCCTACTTTCAGTTTTACACCTTTCATGCTGTCTTTGATATCGTCTTCTGTCAGAGTTTTCTTTGTCTCGGACTTGGATGAAGAATCATCACTTGATTTGCTTCCGCATCCTACGCCAAGCATTGCCACCATTGCTGCACACATCATAACTGCTACTATTTTCTTTTTCATATTGTGGTCCTCCTTATTGTTGCTTCTTTGGAATCTGCTATAAAGCAGCTCCCTCAGATAACTGAAAATGTAAGGGCGCATTACAAATGATTTTTGTAATGCGCCCTTGCATTTTCTGTCCAACAGACTTTCCAACCTTCCCGGGATGAACTGAAATATAAGAAAGCGCCGCAGGTTTATAAACCGCGACGCCTTTGTCTGCCTTGTTCTTTATGAACTTGTGATTATTCTAACTGTTTTATCAATTTCCGTCAATCTGTAATTTTGTTTAAAATTATCTGTTAATTCTCTCCATTTATCGTTTTTATCACGAATTACTTTTTCTGTTTTTACACTATCTATAAAATCTAATCATTGATTATATATTATTTTGTGTTATTTCACTATTAGCATTTCTAATACCTGTTTTCACATTCTCTTTTTGGATATATTCTTCCAAAGTCGGAAATACCATTGCTTCCCCGGTACACATCACCAGAAGATCATCCCGAAGTGCCATTGCTTCTACCGTATCCACTTTTCCAAGTTCTTTCAGCAGCCCAAGACTCTTTTCCTGAATTCCTTCCGATACATCATCCCATTTTTCACGGAATCTGCGCAGCCTGTAGTATACTTCTTTCTCCGCTGTATACTTTTTCATAATCTGCAGCATATGCTCTGAACATCCTTTCAGATCAATGTGCCTGATGATATTTTTCAGATCTACCGCATCATCCAGCGCATTGTGGCTGACTTCCGTTCCGAGTCCGCAGATGATCTTCAGGCTTCCAATCCCCGCACTTTGCAGATCCAGCTTTGCAGAATAGATTCCTTCTATATCCTTGATCATACGAAAGATCCTGTTCACGATCTTTCTGGTCCGTTTCGATATATCCTTACGGTATTCCAGCAGATCCCGCTGTATCACATACTTATCCGGTCCCCATACATAGATCCTTGATACCTCCCATGCTTCCAGCTGCTCTGCGACTTCTTCCATCACAAGTTCATAATCCGGGGCACTTAAGAGATCTTTTCTCTCAATCCCGGTCATCTCCTAGATCGGA
>OCHA01000864.1_pt1 | contig 28411 bp, 24 predicted proteins | sample 1538591 | NCBI WGS metagenome assembly OCHA01 (sample SAMN04571710, study PRJEB22368) | human gut metagenome | biome: human gut; material: stool | host: Homo sapiens | place: Luxembourg | collected 2012-09-06 | reverse complement strand
TGCCAAGGATCATCGGCATCGCAAAAACAGTCAGCGCTTTAAGGGGTGGATCTGTAATCAAATATTCATCTTTTGACACGATTATATTCCTTCCAAAAATCGTTTATCGCAAATTTTATCGCAAGTCAAGAAATGAGTGCAGCATTCAGACGGAATCTTTGCGATATGCGATCCACCGCTGCTGCATTGAAAAGTTGAATTGCTATCAGTTGAAGCGTTAAGTCTCCACACCCTCGAACTGGCTGTTGTAGAGCTTGGCGTAGAAGCCGCCCTGCGCCAGCAGGGTATCGTGGTCGCCCTGCTCCACGATGCGGCCGTCCTTCATCACGAGGATGACGTCGGCCTCCCGGATGGTGGAAAGGCGGTGTGCCACGATGAAGCTGGTGCGGCCCTGCATCATCCGGGCAAAGGCTGCCTGGATACGCACCTCGGTGCGGGTGTCGATGGAGGAAGTGGCCTCGTCCAGAATCAGCATCGGGGGCAGACAGAGCATCACGCGGGCGATGCAGAGCAGCTGCTTCTGGCCCTGGCTGATGTTGCCGCCGTCCTCGGCGATGACGGTGTCGTAGCCCTCGGGCAGGCGGCGGATGAAGCTGTCGGCATGGGCTGCCTTGGCCGCAGCCACCACCTCGTCAAGGGAGGCGTCCGGCTTGCCGTAGGCGATGTTCTCCCGCACGGTGCCGGCCCGGAGCCAGGTATCCTGCAACACCATGCCGTAGCTGCCGCGCAGGGAGGCGCGGGTCACGTCCCGGATGTCGGTGCCGGAGACTTTGATGGAGCCGCCGTTGACATCATAGAACCGCATGAGCAGGTTGATGAGGGTGGTCTTGCCGCAGCCGGTGGGGCCGACGATGGCGATGCGCTGGCCGGGCTTGACGTCCAGAGACAGGCCCTCGATGAGCGGGCGGTCGGGCAGATAGCGGAAGGAGACGTCCTCGATCTGGACGCGGCCGTCCGGCACGAGCTTTGCGGCGTTCTCCGCTTCGGGTGTCTGGTCTTCGGCGTCCAGCAGCTCGAACACGCGGGCTGCGCAGGCCAGAGCGTTCTGCAGCTCGGTCACGACACCGGAAATTTCGTTGAAGGGCTTGGTGTACTGGTTGGCGTAGTTCAGGAAGATGCTCAGCTGGCCGATGGTGATGCCTCCGGCTACGGCATAGATCGCGCCCACGAGGCCGACGCCTGCGTAGACGATGTTGTTGACGAAGCGGGTGGCGGGGTTGGTCATGCTGGAGAAGAAGATGGCCTTCAGGCTCACGTCCTGCAGGCGGCCATTCACCTCGTCAAAAGCCTCGAGGCTCTGGGCCTCGTGGCCGAAGGCCTGCACGACCTTCTGACCCTCTATCATCTCGTTGACAAGGGCAGTCTGCTCGCCGCGCACGGTGCTCTGGCTCTGGAAATACTTGTAGCTGCGCTTTGCGAGGAAGCTGGCGACCACAAGGCTCAGCGGGGTGATGCAGACCACCACCAGCGTGATGGGGATGTTCTGCTGCAGCATGAAGAGCAGGGTGCCGAGGATGGTCAGCACACCCGAGAACAGCTGGGTGAAGCCCATCAGCAGGCCGTCCGCGAAGGTATCCACGTCGGCCACCATCCGGCTCACGATGTCGCCGGAAGGATGGCTGTCGAGGTAAGAGAGGGGAAGGGTCTGGATCTTCCGCATGGCGGCGTTGCGCAGGTCACGGCTGACGGCGAAGGTGATGCGGTTGTTGCAGACGCTCAGCAGCCACTGCGCAAAGGCGGCGACAACCGCCACCACGATGATCTCGTAGATGATGCGCAGCACGCCCGCGAAGTCCACGGTACCTTTGCCCAGCATCATGTCGATGGCGCTGCCGCAGAGGATGGGGATATACAGCTGAGCCGCCACGCTCACAGCAGCCACGATGAGGCTGCACACCACGAAGAAGCCATAGGGCTTGATCTTCTGCAGCACCCGGGTCATGGTGGCCTTCTGCTGTTCAGGGGTCAGCTTGCTTTTTGCTTTTGCACTCATTTCTGCGCATCCCCTTTCTTGAACTGGCTCTCATAAATCTCCTTGTAGACCGGGCAGCTTTCCAGCAGCTCGGCGTGACGGCCAAGGCCCACCATGCGGCCATCGTCCAGCACGATGATCTGGTCGGCGTGCTGCAGGCTGGCGGCGCGCTGGCTGACGATGAAGACGGTCAGATCGCCCGGCAGAGCGGCCAGAGCCTTGCGCAGGGCCGCGTCGGTGGCATAGTCCAGTGCGCTGGCGCTGTCGTCGAGGATGAGGATGTCCGGCTTGCCTACGAGGGCGCGGGCGATGGTCAGACGCTGTTTCTGACCGCCGGAGAGGTTGCGTCCGCCCTGCTCCACCGGCTCGTCGAGGCCGAGGGGCTTGGCTTTCACGAACTCCGCAGCCTGTGCCGTTTCCAGCGCAGCCCAGAGGTCGGCGTCAGAGGCATTTTGGCTGCCCCAGAGCAGGTTGGAGCGGATGGTGCCGCCGAAGAGCTGGGCCTTCTGCATGACCACAGCCACCTTGCCGCGCAGGTCGGCGCGGGGGTACTGCCGAACCGGTCGGCCCATGATCTCCACACTGCCCTCAGTGGCGTCGTAGAAGCGGGGGATGAGGCTGATGAGGCTGGATTTGCCGCTGCCGGTGCCGCCGATGACGCCGATGGTCTGGCCGCGCTTGGCGGTGAAATTGATGTCGGAGAGGCTGGGTGCGCCTGCGCCCTTGTAGGTCAGGCTCACATGGTCGAAACGGACGGCGTCGCCGGCCTTTTCCGCCGGAACATTGCCGGTGAGCTGGGCCGGGAACTCCATGCCGGGCTTGGTGTCCAGAACCGCCTGCACACGGCCTGCACAGGCCAGAGCCTTGCTCACCTGAACGATGAGGTTGGCCAGCTTGACCAGCTCGACCAGGATCTGGTTCATGTAGTTGACCAGCGCGATGACGTCGCCGGAGGCCATGCCCCCGATGTTGATCTCGATGCTGCCTACATACAGCAGCGCCACGATGGCAAGGTTGATGATAACGTAGGTCAGCGGGTTCATCAGGGCGGAGATGTGGCCCACATGGAGCTGCATTTTGGTCAGCAGCTCATTGGCGTCCTCGAAGCGGTCCACCTCGCTCTTTTCCTTGTCGAAGGCGCGGACGACGCGCACGCCGGTCAGGTTTTCGCGGGTGAGGCCCAGAACCCGGTCCAGGCGGGTCTGCACCGACTTATACAGCGGACGGGTGATGACCATGACGCCGAAGACCACGACGCTCAGCAGCGGGATAGCCACCACGAAGATGAGGGCGGCGCGGAAGTTGACCGTAAAGGCCATGATCATGGCGCCGAACACCACGAAGGGGCTGCGCAGGAACAGACGGAGGAAGAGGTTCAATCCGCTCTGCACCTGATTGACGTCGCTGGTCATCCGGGTGATGAGGGTGCTGGTACCCATGGTGTCCATCTCGGAAAAGCTCAGCGTCTGGATGTGCTCAAACAGCGCATGACGCAGACCGGTGGAATAACCCACGGCGGCTTTGGCCGAGAAGTATTGGGCCGTCAGGCTGCACATGAGGCCGACGATGGCCAGAAGCAGCAGGATGCCGCACCGCACGAGGATGTAGTGGAAATCGTGGGCCGCGATACCCACGTTGACGATGTCGGCCATCACAAGCGGCACGAACAGGTCAAACGTAGCTTCCAGCATCTTGAAAAGCGGTGCAAGCACGCTCTCGCGCTTGTAGTCGCTGAGATAGCGAAGCATTTTGTTCAAGGCTCGATACTCCCTTTCTTTCATACATTTAGTCGAGACGCTCCTTATTATAACGCACTCCCAACAGGAATGCTATGTTTTTGCCGAAGAAAACCGGCTCTGGATGCAGATTTCGGCTCCGGAGATTGAGAAAACCGGAAAATCCTGCTATACTGGAAGGGAATCTCAACGGAAAGAATGGTGGATGCAATGGCAAAAGATGGTGCGGCACGGCTGCGGCTGCGCCCGGTGGGCGCGGCAGACCGCAAAAAGCTGCCGGAATACGGGCCGCTGGGGACGGGCTGTCCGGCGATAGAGCGGGCTGTGGCAGCGCTCTATAAGGGCCAGAACGAGGAGAGCTTCTGGGCGCTGATGAACGCCATCAACTATGCCCTCGAGCTGGACACCAGGGTCCTGGTGCCGCTGGAAGCTGCGTCCGACCAGCCGGACGGGGCCGCCCCGTGGGCGGAGCATCCTGTCCCGGCGGAGAAAGCAAAGGACCTACAGCCCTGGACCCTGCGCACCCAGAAGGGCCGGTGCTACCTGCCGGTGTTCACCTCAGTGAAGATGGCAGAGGCCGATAAAGGCACGGCCAGCCGCCCCATGGCGGAACGGCTTCTGGCTTCCGCCATGCAGATGGCGCTGGACTCCGACAACATCGACGGCGTGGTCATCGACCCGTGGACCAGCTCTGCCACGCTGGACTGCTCGCTTTTGAACGGTCTGCTCCACGCCAGCCACGACACCGATGAGCCGGGCGAAGCGGAGCTGCGGGCCGGCAACCGTGCCATGGCCGAGGAACGCTGGGACGACGCGATGCATTATTATCAGCTCTCTGCCGAAGAGGGCTGCGCCGAGGGCCTTGCCATGATGGGCGAGATGCTCTACGAGGGCCGGGGCTGCCGCAAGAGCCCTGCACAGGCCCGCAAGTTCTGGAAAAAAGCTGCCGACGCCGGCGATGTGGCCGCATGGGTGGCGCTGGGCGACGATGCCATGGTGCAGGGAAAAGGGGCCGGTGCGGCTCTGCGGGCCTATCGAAAGGCCCAGAAGCTCTGCGCCTCCACCCCCGACATCGCCTATATGCCGCAGGTCTGCCTGCGGGTGGCCCAGTATGAGACCCAGTATATCTCCCGCAAAAAGGCGCTGGCTCAGCTGGCTGAGGCGAAGCAGGGCTTCCTTGTCCGCAAAAAAGAGGGCGACGAGACGGCCCAGAGCTGGCTGGACGAGACGGAGGCCGTCATCCGCCAGCTGCTCGAGAGAGAATGAGCGGAAACACAAAATCTTTACAAATGCTCTAAGAAATCGTCATACGGAACCGATATGATATTGAAGGAAAAATATGCGCGTCGCAAAAACAGAGAGGACGACCAGAATGAGCAGAGTGATCGGTATTGACCTTGGCACCACGAACAGCTGCGTGGCAGTGGTGGAGGGCGGCAAGCCCGTCGTCATCACCAACGCGGAGGGAGAGCGCACCACCCCCAGCGTGGTGGCGTTCACCAAAGACGGCGAGCGTCTGGTGGGCGGCGCGGCAAAGCGCCAGCTTGCCACCAACTCCGGCCGGACGGTGTCCAGCATCAAGCGGCATATGGGCAGCGACTACCGCGTCCACATCGACGGCAAAGACCTGACTCCGCAGGAGATCAGCGCCATGATCCTGACCAAGATACGCCGCGACGCCGAGAGCTACCTGGGTGAGCCGGTGACGGAGGCCGTCATCACCGTCCCCGCTTACTTTGACGACAGCCAGCGCAAGGCCACCCAGGATGCGGGCCGCATCGCGGGCCTGAACGTCCTGCGCATCATCAATGAGCCTACCGCCGCCGCTGTGGCCTACGGCCTTGACAACGAAGCGCCCCAGAAGATCCTGGTCTACGACCTCGGCGGCGGCACCTTCGACGTCTCCATCATCGAGATCGAAGACGGCACCTTTACGGTGCTGGCCACCGGCGGCGATACCCGCCTCGGCGGCGACGACTTCGACCAGCGCATCGTGGAATACGCCGTGGCAGAGTTCAAGAAATCGGACCGCATCGACCTCTCCCGCGACCCCGCCGCCATGGGACGCCTGAAAGAAGAGGCCGAAAAGGCCAAGAAAGAGCTGTCCAGCGCCCTCTCGGCCCAGCTCAATCTGCCCTTCATCGCGGTGGGCAAGGACGGCCCCCACCACCTCGATCTGACCATCTCCCGCCCCCAGTTCGAGATGATGACCGGCGATCTGCTGGCACGGACGGTGGCTCCGGTGCAGAACGCACTGCGGGATGCCGGCATCTCGGCTTCGCAGCTGGGCAAAGTCCTTCTCGTCGGCGGCAGCACCCGGATGCCTGCCGTCGAGCGTCAGGTGAAGGAACTGCTGGGCTGTGAACCGAGCCACAGCCTCAACCCCGACGAATGCGTGGCGATGGGTGCCGCTGTGCAGGGCGGTCTGCTGCAGGGCGGCGGCAAGCTGGCCGGAGCCACCGGCGCAGCGGCGCAGGGCCTTGTGCTGATGGACGTCACCCCGCTGACCCTCTCCATCGAGACACTGGGCGGCGTGGCGACCCCCCTCATCACCCGCAACAGCATGATCCCCACCCGCAAGAGCCAGATATTCACCACGGCCCGCCCCATGCAGACCAGTGTGGAGATCAACGTCCTGCAGGGTGAGCGGCATTTCGCCCGCGACAATAAGAGCCTCGGCAAGTTCAAGCTAAACGGCATCCGGGCCAGCTTCTCGTCAAAGCCCCAAATCGAAGTCACCTTTGATATTGACGTCAACGGCGTCGTGAAAGTCTCGGCCAAAGACCTCGGCACCGGCCGGGAGCAGAACATCACCATCACCGGCAGCACGAACCTCTCGGAGAATGAGATCCAGCGCGCCATGGCCGACGCCGCCGCCTACGAGGCCGAGGACAGCCGCCGCAAAGAGCGGCTTGACCTCCACAATCAGGCCGAGGTGCTGGCCTACAAGGTGGACGAGGCTCTCTCCAAGTGCAAGAAGGAGCTGGATAAAGAGGAGAAGAACCGCATCAAGGCCGATGTGGCCAACCTCCGCCGCTGCCTGCGGAAGGATAAGCCCGAGAAGATGAACGAGACGGAGGAAGCGAATCTCCGTCAGGCCAAGAGCCAGCTCGAAGCATCCGCAAACCACCTGATGGTGCTCTATGCATCGGAGCAGAGCGAGAACGGCTCGGATAATACCCTCTAAAGAAACGCCGGAAGACCCGCTGCAAGCGCAGCGGGCCTTTTTGTGTGAGGACAAACCGCTTCCGCCCCGGGCGATGCGGAACGCCCGGGGCGGAAGCGGAAATGGATGGTTCTATTCTTTATAAAAAGCTCACTCTGTGACCTTATGAAGCTCTGTCACGGCACTGTGCGCAGTTTCTACATAAGAACCCTGGATGGGCGTCACTTTGACTTTAAAGGATGCTCTTGCGGCCGTTTCACCGGGGAGGTATACCTCGATATACTTGAGTGCCGCAGGGTCGGTCTCGTCGGTGGTGTCTGCTTTCCAGTGATCCTTGGTGTAGAACACCGCCGCCGTGCCAAAATCAAACTTCAGCAGCTCGACATAATACTCCTGCTTGTTTTTGGTGCCGGAGGCTGCACGCACCTCCTTCAGGGTCCCGGCCTCCTTCTCATAGTTGCAGAAGGCTGTAGCAGCCAGCACTTTTTCCACGCTGCCGAAGGTGCCGCCCTCTTTGTAGGTCTTGGTTTTATAATTCACCGTATAAAGGCCCGGCTGGATCACGTTGCCGTCTGCATCTGTTCCCATACCCTGATTAGAGGTGTCGCCTTTTACATCCATAGTGATCGCCTCGTGGGTGCCTGCAAAGCAGCGCACCTTATTCGCCTGCCCGGCATAGATTTTTGTGCCATCCTTTTCGTTGGTGCATTCCAGCTCGTAGGTAAGATAGATATTTCCGGTATACTGGACAAGCCGATAGCTTGCACTGGTATCGAAGGAGATGGTCTCTCCCTCACTGATCACGCTCCCACTTCCGCTGCGTCCCCCGCTGCATCCGCTCAACAGCGTCAGAGACAGTGCCGCAGCCAGAACACCGGCGGCAATTTTTTTGGCCCACATCATATTGCTTCCTCCTGTATCGTTATTTGGCTCCCGCACCCTGCGGGAACTCTAAATAGATTATACCCCTCCCCCATATATTTTTGGCAATAGAATTTCACAAATCGGCATTATTTTTGGCAGATAGTACAGCTTGTTGTTTGAGTTTTTGGCACTTTGACGAAAAAGGACGCCGTCCCGGCTGGGGCGGCGTCCTTTTTCGATGTAGCTATGATACAGGCAAAAAGCAGGGGGGGGGGGGCTTATCGGCCAACGATGAGGTCGCGGCGGCTGCGGAAGCCCACGGTGAGGTGAGCGCTGCTGCCGAGGTGGCGCAGAGTGACCCGGGTGCCGGGCTTCTGGCCCTGGCACAGCAGAGTCAGGTTCAGGGTGGTGGAAGTCTTGCCGGTCTTGAGCACCAGCGTGCTTACGCCCTGATTCATCAGGGTCTGCATGTCGAGGATGGTGGTGCGGAAGGTGGCGTTGTCATCGGGGGCGTCCAGCGTCAGCACGCGGCCTTCCTGACGGGCGGTGTAGAGCACCTGCTTGCCCAGCAGGCCCTTGACGGTGTAGCGGGCTTCGCTCTTCTCCACCGGCGTGTCAGAGGGCAGGGGAGTCTCGCCGGAGATCATCATCACGTTGCCCTGAATGGGGTTCTCCACGGGGGAAGCGTAGCCGCCGTAGTTGGGGTCTACCTCCCCCACCGGAACGTCAGAGTGGAGAGCGATGTCGCCCTGAACCATGACCTCGGACGACTGAGGGGGCAGATAACCGGCAACGGTCGCGTCCTCGGCGTCGGCAGCAAAGGCACCCACGCTCATGGCGGCGGTCATGGTCAGCAGCGCGGCAGCAGCGGCAGCGCGGCGGGCAGTGTTCTTGTTCAGCAGTCTCATAGTAGTATCCTCCTGTAGGGGGATAACCTCTCAGTCTCGCTATCGCTCGACAGCTCCCCTAGCGAGGGGAGCCTCTGGCGAAGAGGTAAAGCTTTACGGAATGCCAAGGCCTCTCCTCGCTAGGAGAGGTGGCATTGCGAAGCAATGACGGAGAGGTTTATCCCAAATGCTTTTATCAGCGGTACGGCGTATCGGAAAACCGCCGTATCTGTAATGAATACGGATACGGCGGCTGGATTATTGCAGAGATCCTATTTTAATTTTCGCTGGAATCTTTTTCCTCAAGGATAGCCATGAACTCGTCGCCGGTGATGGTCTCCTTTTCATAAAGGTACTTCGCCAGCTCGTCGAGCTTTGCGCGGTTGTCGGTGAGGATCTTGATGGCCTTTTCGTGCTGGGCCTTTACCAAGTCCACGACCCGCTGGTCGATCTCGCGCTGGGTCTGGGCAGAGCAGGCCAGCGAGGTGTCGCCGCCCAGATACTGGTTGTTCACCGTCTCCAGGGCCACCATGTCGAACTCTTTGCTCATGCCGTAACGGGTGAGCATGGCGCGGGCAAGCTTGGTGGCCTGCTCGATGTCGTTGGACGCGCCGGTGGTGATGGAGCCGAACACCACTTCCTCGGCGGCACGTCCGCCGGTGAGGGTGGCAATCTTATTTTCCAGCTCTTCCTTGGTCATTAGGTAGTGGTTGCCCTCTTCGACCTGCATGGTGTAGCCCAGTGCGCCCGAGGTGCGGGGGATGATGGTGATCTTCTGCACGGGTGCGGAGTGATTCTGAAGCGCCGCCACCAGTGCGTGGCCGATCTCATGGTAGGCTACGATGCACTTTTCCTTGTCGGTGAGGATGGAGTTCTTCTTCTGGTAGCCGGCAATGACCACCTCGATGCTCTCCTCAAGGTCTGCTTCCGTGACTGACTTGCGGCCGGCGCGCACAGCCCGCAGGGCGGCTTCGTTGACGATGTTGGCCAGCTCTGCGCCGGAGGCACCGGAGGCCATCCGGGCCACGGTGTTGAAGTCGATGCCGGGGGCAAGAGCGACTTTCCTGGCGTGGACCTTCAGGATCTCTTCGCGGCCCTTGAGGTCGGGCAGCTCCACAGGAACACGGCGGTCAAAGCGGCCGGGGCGGGTCAGAGCCGGGTCAAGGGAATCCGGACGGTTGGTGGCCGCGAGGATGATGACGCCGCTGTTGCCCTCGAAGCCGTCCATCTCGGTGAGCAGCTGGTTCAGGGTCTGCTCACGCTCGTCGTTGCCGCCCAGCTGGCCGCTGTTGCGCTTCTGGCCAATGGCGTCTATCTCGTCGATGAAGACGATGCAGGGGGCCTTTTCCTTGGCCTGCTTGAACAAATCGCGGACTTTGGACGCGCCCATGCCCACGAACATCTCCACGAACTCCGAGCCGGAGATGGAGAAGAACGGCACGTTGGATTCGCCCGCCACGGCCTTTGCCAGCATGGTCTTGCCGGTACCCGGAGGGCCGACGAGCAGGATGCCCTTGGGCATCGAGGCGCCGATCTCTTCGTATTTCTTGGGGTCGTGCAGATAATCGACGATCTCCTGTAAGTTCTCTTTGGCCTCATCTTCGCCGGCCACATCCGCAAAGCGGATGCCGTGGGTGGACTGGACGTAGACCTTGGCGTTGGACTTGCCCACGCCGCCGAACATCATCGAGTTCGCGCCGCCGGCCTTTTCTATGAGCTTTTTGTTCATGAAATTGCCCAGCCAGACGAAGAGGACGATGGGCAGCACAAAGCTCAGCAGAAAGCTCAGCAGCGGCGAAGCCTGCTCGACGATCTCGCTGGAAAACTCGGCCCCTGCGTCGTAGAGGCGCTGGGTCAGGTCGGGGTCGTTCATCAGGCCGGTCTTGTAAATTTGCTTTTCGTCCTTATCGGTAAAGATGATCTGGTTCGATTCCACATCCACCCGGCCGATGTCTTTGTCCTCGGTCATGGACATGAAGGTGCCGTAGTCCACTTCTTTTACCTGCCGTTCGCTCATCCACGGCACGAGCACGAAGTTGAGCAACATCAGTACCAGTAATACAATGGCGTAGTAAATAGCCAATGGCTTTTTGGGGGTCTTGACTTCTTTCATGGGGGTCCCTCCTTACGTTGCAAACAGCATACCACGACGCTATTTCAGAAACCAGCGTTTCGAGGCGAACTTTGCAAAAACTTCGCAGATTCTTAACAAAACAAAGAATCCACCCGCAAATTTTGAAAATTTATGCTGCTATTTATGTGAAATCGTTTCATTTTCATTGTGAGCAAAACTGCTTGACAGGGGCGGCGGGTTTTGCTAAAATGAAACCACTTTGAACAAAGCGCAAATGCGTTGACGGGGAAAAAACGATTTTCTTCTGCGTACAGAGAGCCGCCGGATGGTGCAAGGCGGTGCAGAGGGTCTCGGTTACTGGCCCCTGAGCGGCAGGACTGAAGCAGACAGTAGGTCCTGACGGAAGCCCACCGTTATAAGGGCAGCGATTCGCCTCAAAAAGCCGATCGTGCAGAGCGGCTGTGCTTATGGCACAGCAAAGAGAGTGGTACCACGGGTGCCCTGTAACAGAAATTACAGGCTCTCGTCTCTCAGGGGATTTCGTCCTTTGAGAGACGGGAGCCTTTTCGTTTGTTAAATTGCTAAAAGGAGTCAACCTCTCCGTCACGCCTACGGCGTGCCACCTCTCCTATCGAGGAGAGGCCTTGGCATTCCGTAAAGCTTTCCCTCTTCGCCAGAGGCTCCCCTCGGTAGGGGAGCTGTCGAGCGCGAGCGAGACTGAGAGGTTGATACAGAAAAATGGAGGACAAGAATTATGATGGACGCTACCAAGTACGCACCGGGATATTACCCGGTCCCTGCCGGTTATGACAGCTGGGTCAAGAAGGACCACATCGAGAAAGCTCCCATCTGGTGCAGCGTGGACCTGCGCGACGGCAATCAGGCCCTTATCGTCCCCATGAGCCTCGAGGAAAAGCTGGAATTCTTCCAGATGCTGGTCAAAATTGGCTTCAAGGAGATCGAAGTCGGCTTCCCGGCCGCCAGCGAGACGGAGTACGAGTTCCTCCGCACCCTCATCGAGAAGAAGATGATCCCCGACGATGTCACCGTGCAGGTGCTGACCCAGTGCCGCGACCACATCATCCGCCGCACCTTCGAGGCTGTCAAGGGCGCACCCCGTGCGGTCATCCACTTCTATAATTCCACCTCCGTCGCCCAGCGCGAGCAGGTGTTCCACAAGTCTAAGGAGGAGATCAAGCAGATCGCCGTGGACGGCGCAAAGCTGGTCAAGCAGCTGAGCGAGGAGTATGAGGGCAACTTCCTCTTTGAGTACAGCCCCGAGAGCTTCACCGGCACCGAGGTGGACTACGCCGTTGAGGTCTGCAACGCGGTCCTGGACATCATGCAGCCCACCCCCGACCGCCCCATGATCATCAACCTGCCGGTCACGGTCGAGATGAGTATGCCCCACGTTTACGCAAACCAGATCGAGTATTGCGACAAGCACCTCAAGTACCGCGACAGCGTCATCATCTCCACCCACCCGCATAATGACCGCGGCACCGGCGTCGCCTGTGCAGAGCTGGCCGTTCTGGCAGGCGCTCAGCGGGTGGAGTGCTGCCTCTTCGGCAACGGCGAGCGCACCGGCAACGTGGACGCTGTGACCCTCGCCATGAATATGTACAGCCACGGCGTAGACCCGAAGCTGGACTTCTCCGATATGCCCGCCATCTGCGCCACCTATGAGCGGGTCACCCGGATGCACATCTACGAGCGCACCCCCTACGCCGGCCAGCTGGTGTTCGCCGCCTTCTCGGGCAGCCATCAGGACGCCATTGCAAAGGGCATGGCCTACCGCAAGGAGAAGGGCGACCACCGCTGGACCTGCCCCTATATCCCGGTGGACCCCCACGACATCGGACGCACCTACGACGCCGACGTCATCCGCATCAACAGCCAGAGCGGCAAGGGCGGCATCGGCTTCGTGCTGGAGCAGAACTACGGCTACAACCTGCCCGCCAAGATGCGCGAGGCGCTGGGCTACAAGGTCAAGAGCGTGTCCGACCACAGCCACAAGGAGCTGAGCGCAGGCGAAGTGCTCCACATCTTCGAGGATACCTTCCTCAACAAGTCGAAGCCCCTGTCTGTCGTCGAGGCCCACTTTGCACAGGTCAACGGCATCACCGCCACCGTCACGCTGGATCTGAACGGTCAGCGCAAGGTGGTCACATCGGTGGGCAATGGCCGTCTGGATGCTGTGGCAAACGCTATCCAGAGCGCCACCGGCATGGACTTCCACCTGGAAACTTACTCCGAGCACAGCCTGGACGAAGGCTCCACCTCCCGCGCCGCTTCCTACGTCGGCCTCGAGTGGGGCGACGGCATCGTCACCTGGGGTGCAGGCACCGATACCGATATTATCGTGGCCGGTATCCATGCACTGGTCAGCGCGATCAACAATAAATAAAGATAGATTTTTGAGAGAGTATCAAAAGGAGAATGAACCATGGGAATGACCCAGACGCAGAAAATTCTGGCCGCACACGCGGGCCTCGCCGAGGTCAAGGCAGGCCAGCTCATCAACGCCAAGCTCGACATCGTGCTGGGCAATGACATCACCACCCCCGTCGCCATCAACGAGTTCGAAAAGGCGGGCTTCAACGGCGTGTTCGACAAAGAGCACATCGCCATCGTCCTCGACCACTTCGTTCCCAACAAGGACATCAAGAGCGCGACCCAGTCCAAGCAGTGCCGCGAGTTCGCCAACAAGTACGACATCCTCAACTTCTACGATGTGGGCCAGATGGGCATTGAGCACGCTCTGCTGCCCGAAAAAGGCATCGTGACAGCCGGTGACTGCGTCATCGGCGCCGACAGCCACACCTGTACTTACGGCGCACTGGGCGCATTCTCCACCGGCGTCGGCTCCACCGATATGGCCGCCGGCATGGCCACCGGCATGGCATGGTTCAAGGTGCCTGCCGCCATCAAGTTCGTGCTGAACGGCAAGCTGCCGCCGAAAGTTTCCGGCAAAGACCTCATCCTCCACATCATCGGGATGATCGGCGTGGATGGCGCGCTGTATAAGTCGATGGAGTTCACCGGCCCGGGCGTCGCTTCCCTCTCCATGGACGACCGCCTGAGCATCTGCAACATGGCCATCGAGGCCGGTGCCAAGAACGGCATCTTCCCCGTGGACGACGTGACCAAGGCTTATCTCAAGGGCCGCAGCCAGCGCGAGCCGGTGTTCTATGAGGCCGACCCGGACGCCGAGTACGAGAAGACCATTGAAATCGACCTCTCTGCCCTCGAACCCACTGTCAGCTACCCCCACCTGCCCGAGAACACCCACCCCGCCAGCGAGGGCAAGGACATCAAGATCGACCAGGTGGTCATCGGCAGCTGCACCAATGGCCGCCTCGAGGATATGGAAGCCGCTTACAACATCCTGAAGGGCAAACACATCGCAAAGGGCGTGCGCGGCATCATCATCCCCGCCACCATGGCCGTGTACAAGGAGTGCATCCTCCGCGGCTGGACGACGGCCTTCATCGACGCGGGCTGCATCGTCTCCACCCCCACCTGCGGCCCCTGCCTCGGCGGCTACATGGGCATCCTCGCCGAGGGTGAGCGCTGCGTCTCCACCACCAACCGCAACTTCGTGGGCCGCATGGGCCACGTCAAGAGCGAGGTGTATCTGGCTTCGCCCGCTACCGCTGCCGCCAGCGCACTGACCGGCTGCATCACCGACCCCCGCACGGTCTGAGAAAAGGAGAGTCACCCATGAACAACGCAAACGGTTCTGTTTTCAAATACCCGGATAACGTGGATACCGACGTCATCATCCCGGCCCGCCACCTGAACACGCAGGATGCCAAGGAGCTTGCCGCCCACTGCATGGAGGACATTGACAAGGACTTCATCCACAACGTCAAGGACGGCGACATCATGGTGGGAGGCTGGAACTTCGGCTGCGGCTCCTCCCGTGAGCACGCACCGCTGGCCATCAAGACCGCCGGTATCTCTGTCGTCATCGCCAAGAGCTTTGCGCGCATCTTCTACCGCAACAGCATCAACATCGGCCTGCCCATCATGGAATGCCCCGAGGCCGTGGACGCCATCAGCGCAGGCGATACGGTCAGCGTGAACTTTGATACCGGCGTCATCACCGATGAGACCACCGGCAAGACCTTCCAGGCCGAACCCTTCCCGCCGTTCATCCAGAAGATCATCGCCGACGGCGGTCTGATGAAGTCGCTGACGAAGAAGTAAAGCAGCATTGCCTCTTTGCTGGACGTAAAGTTTATCAGAGACGTAACACCATCGGCGAAGCCGTAAAACGGAGAAACGAGAAAAAAGCGTTTAGCGAAGCGGCTAGCTTTTTTCCGTTTCGACTTCTCCGTTGGGGTCTGAAAGGGGCGAGCAGCCCCTTTCTCGTGGGTCCAGCGCGTCGAAATCGCTGGTGGTTTTCTGGTTCTCTTTTGCCAGCAAAAGAGAACATAGCCTGACGAAAGATGCTGTTGTCCAATAAAAGAAAGGATGCCCATAAGAATGGAAAAAAACATTGCTGTCATCTGGGGCGACTGTTCCAGCCCCGAGATCGTGAAGCAGACCCTCCGCGTTCTCGATAAGGTGGCCGAAAAGTACGGCCACACCTTCCACTACACCGACGCCGCAATGGGCGGCGAGGCCATCGACAAGTACGGCGACCCGCTGCCCCAGCATGAGCTGGACAAGTGCCTCGCGGCCGACAGCGTCCTTCTGGGCGCAGTGGGCGGCCCCAAGTGGGAGGGTCTGCCCGGTGAGCAGCGCCCCGAAAAGGGTCTGCTCCGCCTCCGCGCCGGGATGGGCCTCTACTCCAACAACCGCCCGGCCAAGATCTGGCCTCAGCTGGCTCCGGCCAGCCCCCTCAAGCCCGAGATCGTGGCCAAGGGCATCGACTTCATCATCGTGCGTGAGCTCATCGGCGGCGTCTATTTCGGCAAGCACGAGACTTACACGCTGGAGAACGGCGAGAAGCAGGCTGTGGATTCCATGCCCTACTCGGAGCACGAAATCGAGCGCATTGGCCGCATCGGCTTTGAGACGGCCATGAAGCGCCGCAGGAAGCTCTGCTGCGTGGATAAGGCCAACGTGCTGGATACCAGCCGCCTCTGGCGTGCGGTCATGCACCGCCTGCAGGCTGAGTACCCCGAGGTGGAGTACAGCGAGATGTTCGTGGACAACTGCGCCATGCAGGTCGTCAAGGACCCCAGCCAGTTCGACGTCATCGTCACCGAGAACATGTTCGGCGACATCATCTCCGACGAGGCCTCCATGATCACCGGCTCCATCGGCATGATCCCCTCATCCAGTCTGGGCGACGGCACCCGCGGCCTGTATGAGCCCATCCATGGCTCTGCCCCCGACATCGCGGGCAAGGACATCGTCAACCCCACTGCCTGCATCCTCTCCGCTGCCATGATGCTGCGCTACTCCTTTGGTATGGCGGAGGAGGCTGACGCCATTGAGAACGCGGTGAATAAGGTTCTGGACAAGGGCCTGCGCACCGCCGACAACATGAGCGAGGGCTGCACCTGCCTCGGCTGCACCGCCATGGGTGACGCTATCCTCGCGGAGATTTGAGTTTACCGGAAAGTAATAGGATAAAGTGGTAATACCCCGCCGCTGTTCACTGTTTGGTGAATGGCGGCGTTTTTTTGCGTCAAGATGGTATATTGACAAAATAGAGGAAACCAATTTCGGCACAATGCTGAAAAAGAAAATGACAGAAAAAATATAAGCAGAAGGGCTTGACAATTTAATAGGGGGGGGGGGGGGTAAAATTCAAATAAGAGGTCGGCGGAGCGAATATACTCGAGTTCGTCCGGCAAAAAATGAGGAGGAAAAACTTTATGAAATGCGTAAAGAAACTGGTTGCAGTTCTGTTGACTGCGGTGATGGCGCTGACTCTCCTGACCGCCTGCGGCGGTGGTGGCGGCAGTACCAGCGGTGGGGACTCGATGGAAACCGTGTTCAATTTTACGGGTGAAGAATTGACGCAGTTGCTTAACGAGAGTCTGGAAAGCGATATGGTATATGATGAATATCTTGGAGACCGATTTGCTGCGGCAATGAATGCAGCTATGGATGCTGGAAGTCAATTTGCAGACCCTGACGAGGCAGAGGCTGTTGTTGAAGGTATTCTTGATACGGCAGGCTTCAGTGATGCTGAAGTGGCGGCAACGGTTGCGCCCAAAGGTGCAGAGATTAGGCTGGTTGCAAGCGGTTTGGAGTCAGCTATTATTAAGCAGGGATTTTCTATCGAGGGAAAGAAAATTGGCTATGCAGGTGCAAAGCTTAAAGGAAATGGAAACAATTATATGGTCTTTGCGGTTATTCAGTAAAACATGAAAAGCCGCCGCACGGTGTTTTGCCGTGCGGCGGTTTTTTATATGTCTTGTGCTTTGTCGAAATTTATGTTATGCTGTAACCAATGTCAGTGATGGCAGAAAAAAGCGCTGTGTCTAAAACGCAGGCGGCTGACTCCTTACCGGCACCTAAGCGCCGGGTAAGGCAGTTTTTCTTGAAGTTGCCACTCCCCGAGTGCTCAAGGGCAGGAAGGGGGTGTGGACCATGACGTTCTCCGATGTTGCAATATTACTGACGCTTCTTGGCGGAGCAATTTTTGTTACATTCCAGATCACATGGACGATCGCACATGAGAACCATGACGATAAAAAACGCAAGAAAAAATGACCGCCTCAGAGTTCCAAGCCGAGCGGTCATTTTCTCTTGACTAATCTGGTAAGGAGCTAGTCGTTTGCAGACACAGCGCCTTTCTAATTGTAGTATAGTCAAATTTCTTTGGGTTGTCAAGCATAGAGAACGAGCCATCAGAATGAATACAATGTCAGCAAATTCTGCTTTCTGCCTTAAAGTGTGAAATAGATTCATTTGACAAATCAATTTATGTAAACTATACTAAATCCTGTCTTTAACAATAAAAATAGCCCGTGTGCCGGGATGGATAAACAGAGATAGGATGGGAAAAACGATATGCTGACACTGGATAAGATCTACCACGCCGCCTTTGTCCTCAAGGATGTAGCCCGCAAGACCGACCTCATCGAGGCACCCCGGCTCTCCAAGGACTGCCAGCTCTACCTCAAGACCGAGAACCTGCAGGTGACCGGCAGCTTTAAGGTGCGCGGTGCTTATTATAAGATCAGCCAGCTCTCCAAGGAGGAGAGCGACAAGGGCGTCATCGCCTGCTCGGCGGGCAACCACGCACAGGGCGTGGCGCTGGCCGCTACCCGCCGCGGCATCAAGAGCATCGTCTGTATGCCGGACGGCGCGCCCATCATGAAGGTTGAGAACACCAAGAACCTCGGCGCAGAGGTCTGCCTCGTACCCGGTACCTACGACGACGCCCACGACAAGGCCGTGGAGCTGCAGGAAGAGACGGGCATGACCTTCATCCACCCCTACGACGACGAGCAGGTCATTGCCGGTCAGGGTACGATCGGCCTCGAAATTCTCGACCAGCTGCCCGATGTGGACGCTGTCATCGTGCCTGTGGGCGGCGGCGGACTCATCTCCGGCGTGGCCTTCGCCATCAAGAGCCTGAAGCCCGACGTCAAGGTCTACGGCGTGCAGGCCGAGGGCGCACCCAGCATGTACCGCTCCCTCCATGAGCACAAATACCAGACCCTCTCTGCCGTCTCCACCTTCGCAGACGGCATTCAGGTCAAGACCCCCGGCGAGCTGACCTATAAGCTCTGCGAGGAGTATGTGGACGACATCGTCACTGTCACCGAGGACGAGACCGCAGCCGCCATCCTCTCTCTGATGGAGAACCAGAAGCTGGTGGCCGAGGGTGCAGGCGCAGTGCCTGTGGCGGCGGCGCTCTTCCACAAGCTGCCCATCGAGGGCAAGAAGGTCGTCTGCCTCGTCTCCGGCGGCAACATCGACGTGAACATCCTCAACCGCGTCATCACCCGCGGCCTCGTCATGAGCGGCCGCAAGGCCAACCTGACCATCGCGCTGGAAGACAAGCCCGGCCAGCTGCAGCAGGTGGCCGACATCGTCTCTCGCTGCGGCAGCAATGTGGTGTCCGTCCTCCACGACGGCTCCGACCCCAATATGCCCATCTCCAGCTGCTTCCTCAAGCTGACCCTCGAGACCCGCGACAACGCCCAGATCGAGCAGATCCGGCAGGAGCTCGCCAAGGCAGGCTTCCAGCTGGTGGCCGAGCGCGTATAACTTTATCAGAAGATGCAGAAACGCCGCCCGAACGGGCGGCGCTTCGTTTTGTCAGCCGATGATCTCGTACTGGAAATATTCGCACTTGAGCTTGCTGCCCACGTCGATTTCCGGCGGCAGGAGCGCCAGTGCCACCGGGTTCAGCTCGTCGCTCTCGATGTCGGTGCGGCGCAGGTTGACGTAATCGCCGTCAAAGCTCACGACTTCGTAATACCAAGGCCCCATACTGTTTCCTCCCGTGATTCATTCCTGTGTGTTCTCTTTTTCCTGCTTCCGCCAGTGGTAGTACGGCCCGAGGATGCAGACGGCGGCGAGTATCATCACCGCGAGGATGATGCTGGTGACGGTCTGGTCGTCGGAGAAAAAGTAGAACAGCAGCTGCCCGCCGCCCACGATGAGCTCCAGCACACCCAGAAGCCTCTGCCAAAGGCGGCGGGCCTCGGCGCTGGCGGATTCCAGCCGCTTGCCCAGTATGCCAGGCAGCTCGAGGCGGAGGACGTCCGCAATGCCCCAGATGAGGAAGATGATGCCGATGACAAGATGGTGTACCATAAGCCGCGCTCCTTTCTGCGTTACGCGCTGAACAGGAAAACTTTTACAGTGCAAGTATATCATATCGGTGAGACCCCGGCAAGGATGGGATTTGCCTGCCCGGCTCAGAAAATTTGGGTGGAACCGCCCGGCGGGCTTGTGGAATTTTGAAAAATATGCTATACTATACTCTACTGATGCGCCATCGCCAAGCGGTAAGGCAGGGGACTTTGACTCCCCCATCGTAGGTTCGACTCCTGCTGGCGCAACTGTGTAAAAAGACCTGCACCGAGGCTGAGCTTCAGCCCCCGGTGCAGGTCTTTTTGTGTGCAAAAACAGGAATGGGGGACGGCATCGGAACCGTCCCCCCTCGAAAAGCATTTGGCAGGCGTAGCATTCTCCTGCATCTCTCAGAGCAAAAGCCCTTGTCGTTACCATCGGCGTGTGGTCGCTACGAAATTTACCACCTCAAATGCTTCTCTTATCCTATGTTCATTCTATCACAGAGATTCACGTTTGTAAAGAATTTTCCGATTTCGCAAATACTGGCGATAACGCTTTTCATTTACGGACATGAGGGTGATAATTGAATTTTGAAATTCAACAGGGTCACTATCTGTTTTGATTCTAAGAATGAGTTGGTATCCTTTTCCATTGATTTCTAAATGCTTCAGAATATTTGCAGTGCTGGGCATATCAGTTTCAATAATGTAATCAGGGGAAGAGATGATTTTTTCGAGCTGCGCTATGACCGATTCAGAAATGTCAGGATGACGTTCTCGAATATGCTCAAGCTGTCTGTCTGTGATAATGACTTGAGTGGTCACGATTGAAGTGGTGATAACTTTATAGATATTGGGGTCAAGATTACATATAAAATTCACGTCTGTGTCCACACCATTCTTGTTTGATGAATCCAGTATATCATGCCGGATTCATTTTGTACATAAAAACCGTCTCGCTGAGACGCAAAAAAGCCGCCCGGCTTTTGCACCGGGCGGCAATGGAGAAGAAAAATCGCAAAAGCGATGAAAATATCGGTTTTACAGCAGCTTACAGGATGTCGATGTACTCACCGGCCAGAGCCTTGTTCATGCTGCGGACGGCGCAGAACTTGCCGCACATGGAGCAGGTGTCGCTGTGGTCGTCCTCGGGCCGGCGGGCGTCACGGATGGCCTTTGCCGTCTCGGGGTCGAGGGCGCAGGCGAACTGCGCATCCCAGTCGAGGACGCGGCGGGCGTCGCCCATCTTGTCGTCGATGTCCCGGGCGTGGGGGATGCCCTTGGCGATGTCGGCAGCGTGGGCGGCGATTTTAGAAGCCACGATGCCCTGCTTGACGTCGTCCACATTGGGCAGAGCCAGATGCTCGGCGGGGGTGACATAGCACAGGAAGGCTGCGCCGCTCATGGCCGCGACAGCGCCGCCGATGGCAGCAGTGATGTGGTCATAGCCAGGGGCGATGTCGGTGACGAGGGGGCCGAGGACGTAGAAAGGTGCGCCCATGCAGATGGTCTTCTGGATCTCCATGTTGGCGGCGACCTGGTTCAGAGGCACATGGCCCGGGCCTTCCACCATGACCTGGACGTTGTGCGCCCAGGCCCGCTTGGTCAGCTCACCCAGACGCACCAGCTCTTCGATCTGGCAGACGTCGGTGGCGTCGGCGAGGCAGCCGGGGCGGCAGGCATCGCCCAGAGAGATGGTGACGTCGTGCTCTTCGCAGATGTCCAGAATCTCGTCAAAGTGCTCGTAGAAGGGGTTCTCGTTGCCGGTCATGCACATCCATGCAAACACCAGCGAGCCGCCGCGGCTGACGATGTTCATCTTCCGCTTATGCTTGCGGATCTGCTCGATGGTCTTACGGGTGATGCCGCAGTGGAGGGTGACGAAGTCCACGCCGTCCTCTGCGTGCAGACGCACCACGTCGATGAAGTCCTGTGCCGTCAGGGTGGCGAGGTCGCGCTGGTAGTGGATGACCGAGTCATACACCGGCACAGTGCCGATCATGACGGGGCATTCGTGGGTCAGCTTCTGACGGAAGGGCTGGGTATTGCCGTGGCTCGAGAGGTCCATGATGGCCTCTGCGCCCATGTTGACGGCGCTCATGACCTTCTGCATCTCGATGTTGTAGTCCTTGCAGTCGCGGGAGACGCCGAGGTTGACGTTGATCTTGGTGCGGAGCATGGAGCCGATGCCCTCGGGGTTCAGGCACTCGTGGTGCTTGTTGGCCGGGATGGCGACCTTGCCCTCAGCGACCAGCTGACGGATCTCTTCGACAGTGCGGTACTCCTTCTTGGCCACCGTTTCCATCTGGGGCGTGATGATGCCCTTGCGGGCGGCATCCATCTGTGTGGTGTAAGTCTGCATTTGAAAATCCTCCGAAAATACGCTCTCTTTATTTATGAACAGCGTCCGGGACGCCGTGCATCCAGTTTTCGACCCCGACGCCGCCCAGAGTGTGGTCCAGCGGGCCGGAGCCGCGGCCCAGATCGAGCTGCGCGTTCAGCGCGTCGGTCAGGTAAGCCTTGGCCCGGGCGATCGCTTCTTCCAGCGCAAACCCTTTGGCAAGGTTGGCCGCAATGGCACTGGACAGAGTGCAGCCGGTGCCGTGGGTGTTGGGGTTGGCGATACGCTTACCCGGAAACCAGATCTCCGTGCCATCCGGGAAGGTGAGCAGATCGTCGGCGTCGGTGTCACTGTGGCCGCCCTTGAGCAGGACGGCACAGCCGCAGTCGGCGGCGATGGCCCGGGCGGCGGCGCTCATGTCGGCACGGCCCGAGATGTGCAGACCGGACAGCACTTCGGCCTCGTGCCGGTTGGGCGTGATGACCTCGGCCAGAGGGAACAGCTCCCGGCGCAGAGTGCGCACGGCATCCGATGCGATCAAATCAGAGCCGGAGGTGGCTACCATCACGGGGTCCACGACGATGTGCTCCGCCTTGTAAAAGCGGAGACGCTCGGCGATCGTCTCAATGAGCGGGGCAGAGGACACCATGCCGATCTTGACGGCGCAGGGGCGGATGTCGGTGAAGACGGCGTCTATCTGCTGGGCCAGAAACTCGGGGCTGACCTCGAAGATGCCGGATACGCCGGTGGTGTTCTGGGCCGTCAGGGCAGTGATGGCGCTCATGGCGAAGACGCCGTTCATGGTCATGGCTTTGAGGTCGGCCTGAATGCCGGCGCCGCCGCTGGAATCGCTGCCCGCGATGGTAAGTGCAGTTTTCATGGGTTTGCTCCTTTAGATGATTTGTTCTGTCAGTGCCTTCAGCTCTTTGCACTCAGCCTCAATGTCCTCGGCGCTGAAGATCGCGCTCACGAGAGCCACGCCGTCCGCGCCGGAGCCTTTGAGCTTGAGGATATTGTCTTTATGGATGCCGCCGATGGCCACGACCGGCACATCCACGGAGTCGCAGATCTCTTTCAGTCTGCCCTCCGGCAGGACATCCACATCGGTTTTGGTGTGGGTGGAAAATGCCGCGCCGACGCCCAGATAGTCCGCGCCGTGGGCCACGGCCAGCTGTGCTTCCTCGACGGAATGGGCCGACACACCGATGATCATGTCAGGGCCGACCTTGGCGCGGACGTCTGCGGCAGCCATATCTTCCTGCCCGACATGGATGCCGTCGGCATGGCATTTTATAGCGATCTCGACGTTATCGTTGATGATGAAGGGTACGCCATAGCTGCGGCAGAGGGCGGAAAGCTCCATGGCTTCCTGCAAAAATGCCGCGTCGTCCAGCTCCTTTTCCCGCAGCTGGACGCAGGTGACGCCGCCTTTCAGCGCGTCTTCCACCTGCTGGCGGAGGGTCTCGCGGCCCGTCCACGCCCGGTCTGTGACGGTGTAGAGAAGCATGGTGTGTTTATCGCATTTCATAGCGTGCTCCTTCCTCGAGCTGTTCGGGGGTCATGTTGTAGATCGCGTCGATGATGTAATTGCGGTAGGTGGCGTTGCCGTCCAGCTTGGAAAGGCGGCTGTGAGCTGCTTCGCCCGCAAGTCCCATGGCGCAGACCGCTGCAGCAGCGGCTTCCAGAGGCTTGTCCGGGTTGGCCGCACAGAATGCCGCCGTCAGGGCCGAAAGCTGACAGCCAGTGCCGGTGACGGCGCTCATCATGGGGTGGCCGTTGCGGATGCAGAAAGCCCGTTCTCCGTCGGCCACGATGTCGATGGCACCGGTGACGGCGACGACCGCCCCTGTGCGGGCCGCAAACGCTTTGGCGAATGCCACGGTCTTGTCCAGCGTCTCATCCGTCACCTTGTCGGCGGTGTCGGCGTCCACGCCTTTTGTGGTGCCGCTGCCTGCCGCCAGCGTCCGGATCTCGGAGATGTTGCCCCGGATGACGGTGAACTTCACTTCCCGCAGGAGGCGCAGTGCCGTTTCGGTGCGCAGATGAGAAGCGCCTGCGCCCACGGGGTCCAGCACGACAGGACGGCCCAGCCGGTTGGCGGTGTGTCCCGCCAGCAGCATGGAGGGGATGGTGCGGCTGTTCAATGTGCCGATGTTGAGGTTCAGCCCGGCACACAGCGAGGTGATGTCCTCCACCTCGGCGGCATCATCCGCCATGATGGGGGACGCCCCGCAGGCGAGGACGATGTTGGCACAGTCGTTGACGGTGACGTAGTTGGTGATGTTATGGACAAGCGGGCTTTTGGCCCGGACGTTGGCAAAGAGGTTCCGAAACATGACTTCTCCTTCAAATCAGCTCAGGCTGGCCTGCATGGCGCGGAGTGCGCCTGCGCGGGAAAGTGCGGCCAGCAGTGCGCCTGCAATGATGGCACCGCCGGCGGTGGAGACGAGGAAGGGGACGATGTAGGCGTAGAACGCGATGTCACCGGCGCTCTTGCCCATCAGCAGGATGGCGACAGGGTAGGCGCACAGACCGCCGAGAATGGAGGTGCCGAACACCTCGCCCACGAGGGTGGGCAGCAGCTTATGGGTCTTGTGGAAGACGATGCCGCAGAGCAGTGCGCCGAACATGCTGCCGGGGAAAGCCATCAGACTGCCCAGACCCAGCAGGTTGCGCAGCAGGGAGGCGACGAAAGCCACGCCCACGCCGTAGTAAGGTCCCAGCAGGACAGCGCAGAGGATGTTGACCATGTGCTGCACAGGGGCGCATTTGCTGCCGAAGACCGGGAAGGAGAAGACGCTGCCCACGACAGCGACAGCGCAGAACATACCGGCGAGGGCCAGCTTTTTGGCAGAATAGTGTTTCATAGTGAGTGCTCCTTTTCAATAAAAAATAAGTGCAGGGGCAGACCGCCGCTCCCGCACACGAACAGACCCGGCACCCGCGCAGAGATGCCGGAAACGGAAGAAGCGGTCGAGGCTCACTGGCCTCCTCTCACGCCGGAACACGGCTTCCCATCGCAAATCATGACCCAGACTCAGGGCGCTCCCCCTCAGTTGGAGACAACAAAAAAACAGGAGACGCCTTCTGCGGCGTCTCCTGTAAAAATCCATAAACAGTGTTATGACTTCCTACGGCGGCATTATCCGCATCAGGTGCAGAAACTGTCCGAAAACAATTTCTAAAGGGTCGAAGTTCGAGAACTCCCTCTCAGCCTGCTTCTACAAGCTCCCCTGTATTTGTTTGTCGGGAGTATTCTACACCCATCGGGGATAAAATGCAAGGGTTTTCTTTTTTCGCGGCGCGTTTTGTGGTATACTGAAAAAGCCCGCATTTGCAAAAAACGGGCAGATAAAGGAGATATGGCTTATGGGTCTTATCAAAGCGGCATTGGGCGCAGCATCCGGCGTGATGGGCGACCAGTGGAAAGAATACTTTTACTGCAGTGCTCTCCCGGCGGAGGTGCTGGCTGTCAAGGGACAGAAGAAAGTCTCCGGGCGCTCTTCCAACCGCCACGGCACCGAGAACATCATCACCGACGGCTCCATCGTGGCGGTGGCCGAGGGCCAGTGCGCCCTCATCGTGGAGCAGGGCAAGGTGGTGGACCTCTGCGCCGAGGCCGGCGAGTACACCTATAACACCGGCACCCAGCCCTCTCTGCTGAGCGAGGGTCTGGCCAAGAACATCGACGAAGTCTTTGCTGAGATCGGAAAGCGGTTCAGCTTCGGCGGTCAGGCTGCCACCGACCAGCGCATCTATTATATCAACACCAAGGAGCTGATGGGCAACAAGTACGGCACCCCCAGCCCCGTGCCGTTCCGCGTCGTGGACCAGCGTGCCGGCATCGACATCGACGTCAGCATCCGCTGCTTCGGCGAATACAGCTACCGCATCGTCAACCCCATCCTGTTTTACACCAATGTCTGCGGAAATGTGGAAAACGAGTACACCCGTGACGCGCTGGAAGGCCAGATGCGCACCGAGATGATGACCGCATTGCAGCCCGCTTTCGCCCGCATCAGCGAGATGGGCATCCGCTACTCGGCTCTGCCCGGCCATACCACCGAGCTGGCCGAGGCCCTGAACCAGGAGCTGTCCGGCAAGTGGAGCAAGCTGCGCGGCATCGAGATCGTCTCCCTCGGCGTGTCCGGCGTCAAAGCCAGCGAAGAAGACGAGCAGATGATCAAGGAGCTGCAGCGCAGCGCCGCCTTTATGGACCCGACCCGCGCCGCCGCCCACATGGTGGGCGCACAGGCTTCGGCGATGCAGGCAGCGGCTTCCAATACCTCCGCCGGTCCGGCCATGGCCTTTATGGGCATGAATCAGGCCGCGGCTGCCGGCGGCATCAACGCCCAGGCCCTCTACCAGATGGGTACACAGCAGCAGCCTGCCGCTGCTCCTGCCCCCGCAGCCGCCCCGGCGGCTGGCAGCTGGAGCTGCTCCTGCGGCCAGACCGGCAACACCGGCAAGTTCTGCACCACCTGCGGCAAGCCCCGCCCCGAAGCAGGCTGGGTGTGCAGCTGCGGCGCACACAATACCGGAAAATTCTGCTCGGAGTGCGGTAAGCCCCGCCCGGCGGCCAAGTGCCCGAACTGCGGCTGGACCCCTGCCGACCCGGCCAACCCGCCCAAGTTCTGCCCCGAATGCGGCAAGCCTTTCGGAGCCTGAAAGGAGAGCTGAGATATGGCAGAAAACACCACGAATTACCAATGCCCGGCCTGTACCGGCCCGCTGCGGTTCGACAGCGCCAGCGGAAAGCTCTGCTGTGATTACTGCGGCTCTACTTATGATGTAGCACAGGTCGAGGCTCTTTACGGCGAGAAGCAGGCTCAGGCCGATCAGGCCGCCGAAGCCGCCGAAAAGGCAGCGTCCAGCGGCCCTGTCTGGGGAGAGATGGAGACGGGAGATCTCAGCAGCCGCACCTGCACTTCCTGCGGTGCAGAGCTGGTCTGCGGCCCCGAAACAGCCGCCACCACCTGTCCCTACTGCGGCAACCCCACCGTGCTGGGCGGACAGCTTTCCGGCAAGCTCAAGCCGGAGTACATCATCCCCTTCCGGATGGACAAAAAGACCGCCATCGAGAACCTGAAAAAATATTATAAGGGCAAAGCCTTCCTCCCCAAAGCCTTCAAAGAGTCCAACCACATCGAGGAGATTCAGGGCGTGTATGTGCCGTTCTGGCTCTACGATGGCCGGATGGAGGCCCGGGGCGCTTACAAGGCCGAGATCAGCGAGAGCCACCGTGAGGGCGACTACATTGTCACCACCACCAGACACTTCGACGTGGCCCGCGTGGGCGACGCCGACTTTGTCCGGGTGCCGGTGGACGGCTCCAGCAAGATGCCGGACGCCCATATGGACGCCATCGAGCCCTTCGACTACAGCGACCTCAAGCCCTTCTCCACGGCCTACCTGCCCGGCTTTCTGGCAGACCGGTACGACGAGGACGACAAGAAGTGTGCTGCCCGCGTCCTGACCCGGATGAAGAACAGCACCGCTGCGGCCCTCCACGATACGCTGGGCGGCTACACCGGCGTCCAGACCCTCTCGGAGCAGCTCGACCCGCGGACACTGGAACCCCACTACGCCCTGCTGCCGGTCTGGATGCTCCACACCCGCTGGAAGGAGCAGGACTTCCTCTTTGCGATGAACGGCCAGACCGGCAAGCTCATCGGTGACCTGCCCGTGGATAAGGGCAGAGTAGCTGCATGGTTTGCCGGCATCAGCATCCCGCTGATGATACTGACGGCGCTCATCATGCTGCTGTGAGAGGGGGAGACGGGAATATGAAATACTGCAAAAAACTGTTTGCCCTTCTGGCTGCGGCCCTGCTCTGCATGGCCCTGACCCTGCCGGCCGGGGCAGCGGCCCCGCTGGTGCGGGACGAGTGCGGCGTCTTTGACGCCGACACGCTGGCCGACCTTGAGGAGCAGGCCGAAAGCGCCTCCGACGGCCACGACGTGGATGTCTACTTCCTCGTGGTGGACGACATCGGCGATGCCGACCAGCGCGACTACGCGAAAAATTATTACATCTCCAACGGCCTCGGCTACGGCGACGAGCAGAGCGGCATCCTCTTCCTGCTGGCGGTCGGCTCCCGCAAGTACGTCACCATCACCTACGGCGAGGGCGTCACGGCTTTCACCGACTACCGCATCGAGCAGCAGGAGGACGAGATCGTCCCGGAGCTCTCCGATGAGGAATGGGCAGATGCCGCCTCTACCTATATCGATATGTGCGACGATGCACTGGACTACTATGCCGACTATGGCGAGCCCATCGATGTGGATAACGACATCGGCCTGGAAGACCTGCTCATTGCCATGATCTTCCCTCTCGGCATTTCGGCGTTCATCTGCCTCATCCTCTACCACCAGATGAAGACGGCCCGGAAGAAGACGGAGGCCGATGAGTATATGCCCGGCTTCACCCTGCGGGTCAAGCGTGACCGCTACACCCACACCACCCGGGAGCGCACCTATGACCCGCCCCAGAAGGAGTCCAACTCCTCCGGCGGTTCGTCCGTCGATTCCGACGGCTTCGGAGGCTCGTCGGGCGGCTCGTTCTGAAGCATAAAAATAAAAACACCCCGCTGCATGTGAACTGCACCCCATTTGTTAGACAGTATGGTATACTGTTTAGGAAATGGGGTGT
>OCHA01000858.1_pt1 | contig 28551 bp, 32 predicted proteins | sample 1538591 | NCBI WGS metagenome assembly OCHA01 (sample SAMN04571710, study PRJEB22368) | human gut metagenome | biome: human gut; material: stool | host: Homo sapiens | place: Luxembourg | collected 2012-09-06 | reverse complement strand
AAAAGTGGACAAAAAAGGACGTCCATGGATTGAGTAAAGGGTGTTTTTGAAAATCCAAATATATCACAACTACATAAGGGGAGGCCCCGACCTCCCCGGAAAGGGGCAGAAATGTTATTTCCAAAACAGAAAAGTAAGAAAAAGAGAATGCGCCATCCGGCCAGCATCCTTCACAATAAAAACAGCAGGACCTGTTATCTCTGTGTAACACTCCATGACAACTGGAGCGAACACAGGATCCTGGACGAGCACCATATATTCGGAGGGCCGAACCGGAAGAACTCCGAGGAATATGGCCTGAAAGTATACTTGTGTCATGACCATCACATCTACGGTCCGGAAGCAGTGCACAATAACGCCCGGATCCGCCATGAATTACAGCGGACAGCACAGAGACTATTTGAAAAGCAGCACAGTCACAAAGAATTTATGGAGATATTCGGCCGGAACTATCTGGATCCGGTAGAGAAAGGAAAAAATGATGGGAAACACATGTAAAACCTGTATCAACAACGACGATGGCCTCTGTGATCGCAGAGGAATCCTTGTAGAAGATGAAGATTTCTGTGAACATCACTGGCCAGCAGGGAAAAAGGTCAAAATAAAAAAACATGAGAAGAAACTGGATATTACACCAGAGCTGGCTATAGCAGCCTATAACACACTGATCCAGTTTTGCAGAAGTCAGCCGGTCAGTGAGGATGGTACCTGCAATAGATGCGTTTTATATCAGAATTGTCCTGGTACATCAGATCTTTTGCCGGAAGACTGGAAGGAGATAAAGAAAACATGAGATTCTGTTTAATAGTAATTTCGTATGTCATGTTAGGATGGTTTGCGGTTAGAGGAAACATAATGTGGACAATAGTAATGAGCACATTAATTATTACAACATATCTGGAAGGAAGAGATGATTGAATGAGTTATAAGAACAACGAAGGCTATCCGGATCCGACAGCCGGTAAGGCAGTCCGGGCAGCAGGCCGGATGCCGACACACATTTACAATGTCAGTTGCGCGTTAAATGCTGTAGCAGGGCTCCATGGACTTGGAATCATGGGCCTGAGAGATAAGAAAACAGGAAAAGAGTGGCCACAGAGGGGGTGAGTAGTATGTGGGTAATATTTCTTGGTTCCGGCATGGTGTTCGGAATCGCGGCCCTGGTGCTGGCCTGGATTGGAAGCAGAGTGATCCTGTCAATCAGGCGGCAGCAGAAGAAGTTTGAGATTGAAGATGAAACATACAACAAGGTAAAAGAAGCTATCAAAGAAAAGGAGAACAGAAATGAAAAATAAGATTATTATCGGGATCGTGGCGGCAGTAGCAGTTCTTGGAGGAGGATACACTGTATCAAGAATGGATTTTATCGGTACTGGTAAAGTTGGTATCGTCTATAACTACAAAGACGGAGTACAGGATACAGTACTCACTCCGGGAATGCATTTTATTGCACCGATGAACAAGGTAAAGGAATTCAGCACCAGTAACGAAATTCTGGTTCTTACAAAAGATAAGAGAGAAGGTAGTAAAGAAGATGATTCCTTCAAGGTGGCCACATCAGATGATGCCAGTATTGCAGTATCTTTCCAGATGAGTTACCGATACGATCCGGATACAGTGATTGATACATACAAGCGATTCAAAGGAATGGACGGAGAAGATATTATCGAAAACCGTGTCAAAACTGTTTTGAAGTCAAAGATTTCTGAGGTTACAACCGATTATTCCATGATGGACATCTATTCCGGAAACAGATCCGAACTGAATAATGCCATTACAGAGTATCTCAACAAAGATTTTCACAAAAAATATGGCATTGAAGTCCTGGATGCCTCTATCGTAGACGTTCATCCGGATAAAAAGCTGAAACAGGCTATTGATAACAGAGTGACAGCTTTACAGGAAAAACAGCAGGCTCAGGCAGAACAGGAAAAGGTTAAAGTCCAGAAAGAAACAGAAAAGCTCCAGGCTGAAGCGGATGCCCAGATTGAACTGACCAAGGCAGAGGCAGACGCAAAGAAAGCTAAGGTTAAAGCAGCAGCTGAAGCAGAAAACACAAAAACCAAGGCAAAAGCGCAGGCAGAGGCTAATAAAGAACTCAGTGCATCCATTACAGATGAATTGATCAAAATGAAGGAAGCAGAAGCGCATTACAAAAATGGCTGGGTTACAGTCCAGGGAGCGGATGCCGTGATCGCGGATAAATAAAAGAAATGCAGAGAAAGCCGGGAGCATACACGTTCCCGGCTAAAAGCATCAGAAAGGGGAGAATGCCATTGGAAACAGAAATCCAGAAAGAAAATGAAGAGAAGAAAGAATATCTGAAATCTTACCGCAGGGCAGCAAGGAGAGAAAAGGATATCCTTGACGAGATCCAGCGTTTGAGATCAGATAAGATGTTCCCTTCCGCGGTCAATGACGGGATGCCAAAAGGCAGCAGTCAGTCCGATCTGTCAGACTACATAGCTATCCTGGATGAACAGATCGAGCTCCTGAAGGCAGAACGACTGGAAAAGGCCAGATGTTATCAGAAGATAGAGAGACAGATTAAACAGATGGAGAACGAAGACGAGCAGGAAGTACTGAGGCTGAGATACATAACTGGCCTGAAATGGGAAGAAGTAGCCTTGAAGATGAATTATAGTTGGAAATGGGTACATAAGATCCACGGACGAGCATTACAAAATTTCAAAATCTGAAAGAGTACATGGAAGTACACACAACATCTGTGATATTATTACAATGGATTTCAGGACAGATAGATGGATATGGAATCCTCCTTTTATGAGCACACTGCCAGGAAATGGGCCTGGCAGCAGTCATGGAACGTAGCTCAGTGGTAGAGCAGCTGACTTATATCCAGTGTGTCGGTGGTTCGAGCCCATCCGTTCCAATTTCTCTATTGTAGAGAAACTCTTAACATCATACATTTTTGGCGAAACGTTTTGTAGAAATACAGAACGTTTTTTTAGTAAAAATATAGACTTTTTGATAAGACAAACATATAATATATATATCATAAAAGCGAAATGGGTGAAAGTATGAAAAGCGCGTTGGAGTTATCGCGGTATATAATTGGATTATGCACCTCAGAAGGTGAACCTATTAGTAATTTACAATTGCAAAAAATTTTATATTATATTCAAAAAGAATTTTTAACAAGAGGAACGGAAGCGTTTTCTGACGAATTTCAAGCATGGCAGTTCGGACCGGTTATTCCATGCGTGTATCGGCAATACTGTGCATTTGGAAGCAGGTATATAAGTATGCTTTATTCAAACAAATTGGAAACTTATACAGATGCTGAAAAAAGCTTAATAGATAGGATAGTTCATTTAAAACGTAAAAAATATCCGTGGGAGTTGGTAAGAGAAACACATCAGAGTGGAAAAGCTTGGAGTATTATTTATAATAAATATGGAAATTCTAATGCAATTATACCAAAAGATCTAATTAAGAAGGTTGGATAAAAAAATGGAAAAAACTGCTGAGGATAAAACATTAAAATTACAAAAAATAATATTTGAACTTTCAAAAGATCAAAAAAGTCTAGAAAATCCGGTTCAATTAGAAAAATATTTTGAAATTTTGGAAGATATTTATTTTACAGAAAACTCAAGAGACGGGTTTAGACATTATTATTCTGATATATTTGGATGGATAACGCAAATTGACAAGGATCCATTTGGAGAATTAGGAAACTTGGATGTGTTATCTCAAAATATCGATGAAATAAAAAATGCTTACATAAAATGCGCATATAATAGAAAAAGAAATGTTTGTAAATCAATAGAAAAATTGTATGATCATATTAATCTTGACATTGCTCGTATTAATTATTTAAAAACAATACAGTCTACTAGTGAGGATAAAATGCAGATGATTGATCAGCAGGTTTTTTTATTGAAACAAACAATGGATCAAGAATTAAGTAATGCTGAAGATATTAGCAAAAAAGTTAATAATGCGTATTCAGAGTTTGTTTCAATTCTTGGAATTTTTTCTGCAATAGTGTTGGTTTTCTTTGGCGGAACATCTATATTTGCGAATGTCATTGCTGCAATGTATAAAACATCTATTTACAAAAGCGTAATTATCTGTACAATTACGGGGGAAATGCTGGCCAATGTTATTTTTATATTTCTTTGTTTATTGGCAAAACTTCTAGATAGAAGTATTGCAGCAAAAGTTGAGGAATGGGAAATATATGGAAATTCAATAAAGAGGTTTAGGATACGGTATCCTGTTGTGTTTTATTTTAATGTTTTGTGTCTTGGAATTTTGGGAATAACATGTTGCACATGGAAAATAAATAAATCAAACATTTTTGAAATGTTTGCTGCTTTATGGCGTTCTATACTTTGGGGTTCAACGATTGTTTATGATAAAAGAAGACTATTAATATATATGTGTGTAATTTGGTGTATTATAAATATAATATTTGTTTTAGCCTATCTATTTGCAAAAATAACAGATATTAACATAGGATGGCGTATTAATATTTCCCACCCTAGGTGGATAAGCATTCAAGAAACTTCCAATAACGAATTTGAAATTTACAAAGAAAATTGGCCCGAAACAGATATTTTGTTGAAGAAATATAGAAATTACAGACGGGCTAAACGATATATGAATTTAAAAATAAAAGTTGAAAAAATAAAAGTTGCTATAAAAAATTTGCCTAAACGAATATTCCTGAGATACAGAGTTATTTCGACAATAAATATTATTTTCAGCATATTAGTTATAGCGATTTTTTCGACAAAATAAACAGAAGCTATATATTCCAAGGCACCCTTCGGGGTGCTTTTCTAATGCAATTTTTCATACAGCGTGCACGGCACCAGCATATACATACTTTACGCGTGGATTTACACTGTATGTAAGTGTTAGCGCAGCTCCTTTCGGCGTGGCAGCAATCGGCTGTCACTTATGGTGCCGGCAGGACTGTAATTTACGAATATAAAAACAAACACGAATGAGAGGTGGTGAGGCTTGGCAAGAGCACCAGATCAGAGAGCAAAACAGGCCAAGGCATTATATGACAAAGGTCTGAAATTAATAGACATTGCCAACCAGTTAGGAATCCCAGAGGGAACAGTTCGAAGCTGGAAGAATAGATACAACTGGGATTGCAACGTTGCAAAAGAAAAACGCAACGTTGCGAAAACAAAAAAGAATAAAAAGCAGAATCAGAAAGAACTGCTGGCAGAGGAAGTCAGTTCTGTTATAGAAAATCCAGAATTGACCGACAAACAGCGACTTTTTTGTGCTTATTACATCAGGAGCTTTAATGCTACGAAGGCATATCAAAAAGCACATGGATGTAGTTATGAAACGGCTATGGTAGAGGGAAGCGGCTACCTAAGAAACCCTAAGATAAAAACGGAAATTTTAAAACTGAAACAGGACCGCCTTAATAGAGAATTCCTATCCGAGGCAGATATCTTCGAGAAGTATATGAATATCGCATTTTCAGACATCACAGATTATGTAAAATTCGGAACAGAGGAGGTGCCTGTAATGTCTATGTACGGACCGGTGCAGATTAAAGATCCACAGACCGGGGAAAAGAAGCCGCTTACCGAAACCGTAAATATAATCCATTTCCGGGATTCCTCAGACGTGGATGGGACTATCATAAGTGAAGTAAAGCACGGAAAGAATGGTTCCAGCATCAAACTTGCGGACAGAATGAAAGCTCTGCAGTGGCTGGCCGACCATATGGATCTGGGAACTGAGGAACAGAAAGCCAAGATTGCACAGATAAAAGCTCAGACTGATAAACTTACTGGTAATAACCAGGAGATTGAAGACTTGGATGATATAGAGGGCGAGATCTATGGCGGCAACGAATAATTTCACCAGTAAGAAAACTATTCTCTTCCGCTTTTCGGAAAAACATAAAGAATATATCCGCAAATGTCAGGAATGCTCCTACAACGTGGCAGAGGGGGCTGTTCGTGCAGGCAAAACAGTTGATAATGTTTTTGCTTTTGCACATGAGTTGAAAACCACGCCTGACAAGATTCACCTGGCAACGGGATCTACAATGGCAAATGCGAAAATGAACATTGGTGACTGTAATGGGATGGGACTTGAGTGGATCTTTCGTGGTCAGAGCCATTGGGGAAAATACAAAGGTAATGAAGCGCTATTTATCAAAGGACCAGCAACCCATAACAGGCAGAAGATTGTAATTTTCGCAGGCGGAGCCAAGGAAGACAGCTACAAAAAAATCCGTGGTAACTCCTATGGTATGTGGATTGCTACTGAGATCAACCTTCACCATGATAATACTATCAAAGAGGCCTTTAACCGCCAGCTGGCAGCTAAGCGGCTGAAAGTATTCTGGGACCTTAACCCAGATAATCCAAGAGCGCCTATTTATTCAGAGTATATTGACAGGTACCAAAGGCAGCAGGAAGAAGGTGCTTTTCCGGGCGGATACAATTATATGCATTGTACCATCTATGACAATATCAACATCACAGAAGAGCGCCTTCACGAGATTGAAAGTCGCTATGATGTTAACTCGATTTGGTATATGCGTGATATCAAGGGAATGCGTGTTGTGGCAAATGGCTTGATTTATCGCAGATTTGCAGACGATATCAGCACAAAGAAATTTGGCTTTGCCATGAAGGAAAAGCCTATGAACATCATGGAAATCAATCTTGGCATTGACTTTGGGGGATCCGGTTCCGGACATTCCTTTACAGCCACAGCGATTACAAGGGGATTTCAGAAAGTCGTACCTTTAGCATCCGAATGGATCAGCTGTAAGGACGAGAGCGGAAATCCAATAGAAATTGATCCGGATATGCTCGGTAAGATGTTCTGCAATTTTTGCCAGAGGATATTAAGCCGATACGGATTTATCACAGTGGTTTATGCAGACAGCGCAGAACAGACATTGATCGCTGGCATAAAAAGCAGTTTAAGGAAGAATGGACTTGGATGGATCAGAGTAGAGAATGCGTTGAAAACGGAGATTAATGACCGTATTAATGCCACTTCAATATTGATGGCACAGGGACGCTTTGCTTACATGGACGGAGAGTGCGACAGTCTTGTTACGGCCTTATGCACAGCAGTTTGGGACCCAAAAGAACTGACGAAGAATGTCAGACTTGATGATGGAACCAGTGATATTGATTCACTGGATAGTTTTGAATATACATTTGAGCGGCTGATCAGCCAGCTCATCAGGTACGGGTGATTAATATGAATTATACGAATATGTATCAGGCATTGCGTAAGATCCTGGACAAGGATGAGCAGATTGATTATGCAATGAGTGGGAAAACGGCGGCACATATAGAACGATGGTCCGCATTATATGAAGATAAAGCGCCATGGCTGGATTCCGAAACAGAGAGCGCAGGGCTTGCGGCAACAATTGCAGGGGAAATTGCAAGGCTGACAGTCCTGGAACTGAAAAGTAAAGTATCTGGAAGTACCAAGGCTTCATATATTGACAAGATATACCAGAAAGTAATTAAGAATTTACGGACCCAGGTCGAGTATGCGAATGCAAAAGGCAGTTTGATTTTCAAACCTTATGTAACTTCAAAAGGCATTTCTATTCAGTACATACAGGCAGATAATTTCTTCCCTTTGGAATTCGATACAGAAACAATCACAAAGTGCGCTTTTCTGGATCAGTTCCGTAGGGATGATGAGATATACAGCAGAATAGAGATCCATACTTTAAGAGATGGGCTTTTGAACATCCGCAACAGAGCGTTTGTTTCCAGAACGGAGGGATTGGTCGGTACAGAAATTCCGGTTAATTCAGTGCTGAAATGGTCTGAACTTGCACAGGAAATTACGTTTTCTGGAACAGATAAGCTTCCGTTTGGATATTTTAAGATACCTTTGGGAAATAACGAGGATTCTAAAAGCCCCTTGGGAACCTCAGTATTTTCAAGAGCTGTGAAGCATATCAAAGAAGCCGACAGGAGATATTCTCAAATTAACTGGGAATATGAAAGCAAAGAATCGGCAGTACATATTGCTCAAAGTCTACTTGGAACCAGTCAGAGTACCGGGGAACCAGTATACCCGGCCGGTAAGAAGAGATTGTACCGAGCGATAGAGTATAATACCGGAGCTACAGATAAACCTTTTATGGATACCTTTTCGCCGGAAATCAGAGATGGATCATACTTTAATGGTTGGAACCATTTGCTACGTATGATTGAATTTGGCTGTAACTTAGCCTATGGAACAATTTCAGACCCAAACAATACAGACAAGACAGCAGAGGAGATAAAAGCCAGCAAACAGAGGTCATATTCTTTTGTACAGAGCTGCCAGACAGCATTACAGCACGCGCTGGAAGATTTAGTGGATGCAATTTCGTTTTGGTGCGATATATACCATCTCTGTCCTTCTGGGACTTACCAAGTATCATTTAACTGGGACGATTCCATTGTAACAGACGTGGAATCAGAACGACAGTCAGATAGGCAGGATGTTGCTATGGGTGCGATGCCACTCTGGGAATACCGTGCAAAATGGTATGGAGAGACAGAAGAACAGGCAAAGGCAGCAGTCCAGCGGCCGGAAGACACGGTGATTGAATGACGCAGGGCGAGATTGAAAAACTCACAGTGAAAGTCAGCAATATTTTCTCGGAACTGGAAATCCGGATCATGACGGATATTGTCCGCAGGATCAAAGAAAACGGTTTCGCAAGCGCATCGGCAGACTGGCAGATCAGTAGGCTTCAGCAGTTGGGGATGGCAGAAGAAGATATCCGTAAATGGATTCAAAATGCTCTACAGGCAACTGATGTGGAAATGAACCGGATATTTTCAGACGAGGTATACAAACAGTATTACGAACAGGAACATTTTTTTAAATTTGCCGGAATGCAGCAGGTGCCATTTGAAGAAAATATTGCCCTTCAGCAGTTGATTGAAGCAACTAAAAAGCAACTTCAGGGGGAATATCAAAATCTGGCTGGTTCTATGGGATTCGCTATCCGCAATCCGGCAACAGGTAAAATACAGTATTCACCACTGATGGATTATTACAGATCCACGATGGACCAGGCTGTCACGGATATTAAATCGGGAGCATTTGATTATAACACTGTACTTAAACGTACCGTGAATCAGATAGCCGCATCAGGACTTCGGTACATAGAGTATGATTCCGGGCATCGGGACAGAATTGATGTAGCAGCCAGGAGAGCAATTCTCACGGGTTTCCGGCAGGTACAAGGCCAGATTATGGAACAGACGGCAGATCAGCTGGGGACGGATACCTATGAGGTGAGTTATCATGTAGGGGCTAGACCAACACATCAGCCATGGCAGGGTAGGGTTTGGACATGGCAAGAGCTTGTTTCTATATGTGGCCTTGGTGAGGTGACAGGCCTGAAAGGAGCAAACTGCTATCATGATTACAGGCCGTTTCCACTAGGATCGGTAAGGACTTACACAGATGAACAACTGGCACAGATGAACAGGGAAGAAAATACCCCGAAAAGATACGGCGACAAGCAGTATACCACTTATGAAGCCTTGCAACAGCAGAGAAAAATGGAACGGGCCATGCGTGCCCAGCGCCAGAAGATTAAACTTCTTCAGGAAGGCGGAGCGGATCCAAATGATATCATCCTTGCAAAAGCAAAATATCAAGGACAAATGCAGACTTACAAAGATTTTTCTGAGAAAATGAAGCTTCCAGAACAGAAAGAAAGGATCATGCAGGATGGCTTGCGAGGCAGATTCATGCCGACTAAGGCCGAACTCAGAAAAATAAATCAGCCGACATTGAAAAATGCAGCAGGCCAGGATATAATCGAAGTTAAGAGAATTACTTTAACTGGAACGCCGAATAGTATCACTCAGTTAACTGGTAAGAAAGGCGGAATCGAGAGAAACTATTACGATGAGAATGGCAGACAGTATAAGCAGATTAGCAATCACAATCACGGAAACCCTAAACAGCATTCATATGGAGTAAACGGGGAGCATGCACATGATTACAGTTATTCTGACGATGGAAAAGTAAAGCGAACAACCAGGGAAATGACTGTGGAGGAGAGAAGGGAGAATGAGGATATATTATGACCGTGAAAGACTTAAGGGATAGGATTAACAGCATATGTACACATGTTCTGTTTGACTATAATGGGAAAGAATGTGGCGTGGATCCGTTTAATGAGAAACACTTTGATATGTGGTGCGGAGATGATTTCATGGAAGCACATAGTATTGATGAAGTGATGAAAGTTCCATTCTTCGAAGGAAAAGCTCTGGAGGATATTGCGGGCCAGCTGGAGAATGTGGAAGGAATGTAAATATGCACGATCCAGACTGGGCGGCGGCAGCGTTTGAATCAGGAATTATGCATCATTATTCGCCGTATAAATGTCCGGATGATACGGCCCTTGAGCTGTTCATTGATACTTTAGAGGGGACACATGATGTGTCTATAGGAGATTATATTATCCGGGGAGTCAATGGTGAACTGTATCCTTGCAAATCGGATATTTTTGAAAAGACGTATGAAAAAGTGAAAGAGTAGCACTGTTGTTGCGCCGGCGCAACAGAGATGTGAGTTGGAACAGCTCGGAGCTATCCGTTAAATAGCAGATAGGCACGCAGAGAAATCTGGGTGCTATTTTTATGTTTTCGCCAGCTGATCAGGCGTAAAACAGTCGGAAATCCGTGGCTCACACACGTAAACCAAGAGTAGAAAGAAAGGAAAAGAAAATGAAAAGAGAAGATTTAACTGCACAGGGACTTACAGCGGAACAGGTTGAATTTGTTATGTCGGAATATGGGAAGGAAGTAAATCCTTTGAAAGTAGAAAGGGATTCCTATAAAACTCAGCTTGACACAGCTCAGGCATCTCTGAAAGCGATGGAAGGAGTTGACGCTGCAGAGCTGCAGAGAAAGATCACTGATCTTACTACTCAGTTACAGGGTAAAGATACTGAAATCGAGAAGATCAAAACAGACTATGCTTTTGAAACATCGGTAAAGGATGCCATCAGAAAAGCTTCCGGAAGGAATGAAAAGGCAATTATGGCACTTCTGGACGTAGAAACATTAAAAGCGTCCAAGAACCAGGCGCAGGACATTGAAGCAGCAATTACAGCCTTGAAAAAAGACAATGATTATCTTTTTCAGACAACAACACAGGTTCCGCGCGTGGTATCTTCCACTACGGGAATCAATAATGAAGCACAGACTAAAAAAGAGCAGGCAAATGAAGCACTCAGAAGCTTACTCGGAAAAGGAGAATAAAGAATGCCAGTAAATATTACAAACAGAGCGGATGCAGAGGCGATTATCCGCGAACAGATCGTATCCAGCATTTTTCAGGATGCACCGAAAAATTCCGTATTTATGGGAATGGCAAGAAAACTTCCTAATATGACATCTAACCAGACCAGAATCCGTGTACTGGATTTCCTGCCAACTGCTTACTGGGTAGATGGTGATACAGGTATGAAACAGACTACCAGACAGGCATGGGATAATGTATATCTGAATGCAGGAGAGCTGGCAGTTATCGTGCCGATTCCGGATGCGGTACTTTCAGATGCAGAGTTTGACATCTTCGGAGAAATTACTCCACGTATCATGGAAGCAATCGGTCAGAAGGTAGATGCTGCTGTTATTTTTGGAGATAATCGTCCGAGAGAGTGGCAGGCAGATATCGTCACCCTGGCAAGACAGGCAGGAAATAATGTTTCCCCATCTGCAGGAAAAGATTATTATGATCTGATACTTGGCGAGAATGGAGTATTTGCAAAAGTCGAGAATGATGGTTATGGAGTTTCCGGAGCCCTTGCGCCGATGAATTTTAAATCAAAACTTCGTGGCCTGCGTGATACCACAGGCCAGCCTATCTTCAAAAACAATATGCAGGATGTAGCAAGATATACTCTGGATGGCGCACCAATGACATTCCCTGAAAACGGCGGTTTCCATCCGGAGATTGCACAGCTGGTGGTCGGCGATTTCAGCCAGGCAGTATATTCTATCCGACAGGATGTTACAGTAAAAATTCTGGATCAGGGAGTTATCCAGGACCCGAACACAAAAGAAATCATGTACAACCTGGCACAGCAGGATATGACAGCACTTCGTGTAGTGTTCCGTATGGGATGGGCAGTTCCGAACCCGGCTACAAGAATGAACGAAGATCGTACTGGATGTGCGTTTGCTTATCTTGAGCCAGGAACTCCAGCTACCGCTCAGAAAGTTACTTTTACTGTAACTGATGGAAGTAAGGCATGTGAGAAAGCGCGCGTTAATGTTGATGGAGCAATTCTTGTTACAGACGGAAATGGAAAAGCCGAGTTTAATCTGCGTGCTGGTACATATACCGCAAAAATTACAAAGAAAGGGCATATCTCCGTGACAGAAACGTTTGTTGTAGAAAAAACGGCTGTAACCAAAGACATTATTCTTACAGCACAGGCCTAAAGGAGCGTACTTGAATGTATGTAAATTACGGATATTATGAATCCAAATATCTTTGCGACAGGGAACCGGTAGTACCGGAGGATGATTTCCGTTTTTGGGAAAGACAGGCAGCGAGAGTGGTGGATCAGTGTACATTTGGTCGTCTGTTTTCGAATTCAGACCTTGTAACGAATGATGTGAAAGAATGTGTGTGTGAACTTACTGAACTTTTATATCAGGCAGATAAAGCCGCACAGCAGGCAGCAGCACAGGGAGGCATGTTACAGTCATACTCAAACGATGGAGAATCCGGTACTTTTGACTTGTCGCAGTCTACTTTTACAGAAGATGGAAAAGTGAAAAAAGCCAGGGAAATTATCCACCGGTATCTTGGAAATACAGGGCTTTTATATCGGGGAGTGTGATCATGAACCAGAATTACATTCATGTTATTACACTATATAACAGGATTCAGGCAGCAGACAGCGAAGATAAAAAGGAACACTGGAAACGAACAGTACTCTTTAACTGCTTCTGGAAGGCACAGGTAAACACCGGATTTAACGGTACACAGGCGAGCGTACAAAATACCTATGTGGCCAGGATACCGGAGGATGAGAGATATCTTCCGTATACGGAGTATACCAAGAATCCAGAAGGATGCTTTACAGTGTCCCAGGGTGATATCGTGATCTATGGTGAATGCACAGAAGAAATCACAGGAGCATCCGGACAGACGGCGGCGCAGATCCTGAACCGTCACAAACCGAACGCTTTTAAGGTAACTGCATTCTCGGACAATACAAAATTTCCTATGGCGAAGCATTATCGCCTAGGAGGATAAAGTATGAAAGTAAAATTTGACTGGAAGAAACCTCCTAAAAAACTTGCAAAAGAAAAAGTCTGCGGCAGGGAAAATATGCTGTTTCTGGCAAACCAGGCAGCGAAATTTATGGATCCATATGTTCCGGCAGGCAACCTGGTGCTTGCACAGAATATTTTTATTACCGCAGACGATGATCGTGGCCACATCATATATAACAGTCCTTATGCTCATTACCAGTGGGAAGGCGAATTGTATGGTCCGAACTATCCTATCACGGATGGAGGGGAAGTAGTTGGCTTCTGGTCACCGCCGCATAAGACACCAACAGGAAAAAGTTTAAAATACAGTACATTCCGGCATCCTCTGGCAACATCGCACTGGGATAAGGCGATGATGGTGGCGAGAGGATCCGATCTGGCAAAAGCTTATGAGAACCATCTGAAGGGGAAAGTATAATGACAAAACATGAAGTGGTAAAAAAATATTTTGAACCAAAAGTAGAAGAGCTGGCGGGAACCTTGTTAAATTTCAACTTTTCTCCGGAAGCGCCGGATAGTATTTCTCTGATCACAAATTATTCCGATAAGGTCAGAAAGAAATATGTCACCGGAAAAGTACAGAAAGAATATGGATTTACCATCATCATCGTGAAATCATATTCTTCCGAACTGGATGATCTGAATCTTGAAGCTATGAATTTTGCTCAGGCGTTTATGGACTGGTTGGATGAACAGAACGACAAGAGAGAATATCCGGATCTGGGAGAGAACTGTACAGTTGAGAAAATTGAAAACCTTCAGAACATGCCGAACTTATCCGGCTTGAACTACGAAGAAGGCCTGGCGCGTTACATGATACAGGCAAGAATCATTTACACAGAAAGGAAGTCAAAAACATGAAATTAGAGAGAGAAGCACTGAGACATTACCTTGATTCCAGTTTTGAAGGAGAAGTGAAATCTGCGGTCTGGGAAGTTCTCGGAGACGATATCGAAGACATGTCCGTAGATCTGAATCCGGATACAGAGCAGAAGACCAACATCCTTGGCAAAACAAAAGTAACTGACAAGGGATATGAACCGTCTATGAGCGCAGATCCTTATTACGCAGATCCGTCCAAGAAAATTTATCCGAAGATCCGGGAGATTGCAATGGACCGCCTGAAGGGAGATAAATGCAAAACACTGATGCTGGAAGTTATCGTGGAAGATACCAGCGCTGCAAAACATCTTGCTTATGTGCAGGAAGTCCTTGTAAAACCGCAGTCCTATGGCGGAGATACAGAAGGTGTAGGATTCCCGTTTAATGTGCTCGAAGACGGGGCAAGAACTAAGGGATATGTTACTTCTGAATCCTTAAAAACAGATTCTCCGGTATTTACTGAGGGTGCAATCGAGTAACTTACATAAAACACAATAGGGGTGTCAGAAATGGCACCCCATACTTTTTTTATGCCCAAAATTAAGGAGGAACGGAATGGGAGCATTAGATACGCAAAAAAAAACAAATGAGATTGTGATTGATGATGGTAGTAAAACCTATGAAATCAAGAACCGGCAGGGAAAGAAACTGGCAGAATTCTGTTTCCGCCCAGCGGATACAAATATCCTTACCAGATATGAAAACGTGAAAAAGTTCTTCGATGAGTTCAGGATCCAGGAAGATGATGATATTACGGAATGTCAGAAAAAAGTGATCGAACAGATGGATTATCTGGTAGACGCAGACACCGGAAATACATTCTTTTCGATCATGGGACCCTTTTCACCGATGCCGGACGGATCTCTGTTTTGCGAAGTATGCCTGGACACAGTGTGTGGAGTGATCAGCAAAGAGTTCGATGTACGCCTGGAGAAGGTGAACAGCCGTGTAAACAAATACACAGCAAAATACCATACTTCTTACACGAAGAAGAAACGCCGCCATGGATGACCTGTGGAGTCTTCCTAAAGCAATCGAGCTAGGTGGAGAAGAATGCGATATCCGTACGGATTTCAGGGCGATTCTGGACATCTTAAAGGCTATGGCTGATCCAGAGCTGTCAGATCAGGAAAAGTCGAGGGTAATGCTTGAAATTTTGTACTGGAATCCGGAAGAAATCCCGGTGGATCTCCTTGAAGAAGCAATTGAAAAAGGAAAAGCATTTATTGATTGCGGGATCACAGGTGAAGGCAAAAGCAAGGTCAGATTAATGGACTGGGAACAGGATTCTCCAATCATTGCGCCGGCGGTCAATAAAAATGTTGGACGGGATATTCGTTCTTTGAAATACATGCACTGGTGGACCTTCCTGGGAGCTTACATGGAAATCCAGGATGGACTATTCAGCCAGGTATTGTATATCCGCCAGAAGAAGGCAAAAGGAAAGAAACTGGAAAAATGGGAAATGGAGTTTTACCGGAATAATAAGAAACTGATCGACTTGGAACAGACAACAAAGAAGCGGTCAGCAGAGGAAGAAGCAGCTTTAAACGAGCTGTTTGGAATTAAGAAGTAGTGAGGTGTTTGCGTGGCAGATGGAACATTAATAATTGATGCAGAATCAAATACAGACGGCGTAGAAGTCGGGATGAGGGACATCGAAGCTTCCGTAAAGCGCATGGCATCCACAGTCGGGAATGTTAGTGAAAAAACAAGGATTGCGATTAAGAAACAGGCAGATGCAGTTTTGAAGCTGAATAATCAGTGCAGCCAGCAGGAGAAAAAGGTAGAATCCCTGAAACAGAGGCTGAAAGAACTTTCTGATCAGAAGATTAAAACAGATACATATAAACAATTGGAAAGAGAAATTGAGAATGTTTACGAGAAATCAGCTAAGGTAGAGGCAGAATTAAACGGGTGGAGAAATTTAGGTGTTCCGGAAAATTCCAGCGGATTCAAAGCGAAGGAAAAAGAACTTCAGGAAATTTGGGATGTGATGGATAAACTTGAAGAAAAACAGAAAAAAATGAGGGAATCCGGTACCGCTTATGTTGATCCACGAAGCCTATCCGAATATCAGAAGACAGCCTCGAAGCTCGCCACAGAAGAAATGCGGATGGATGATATGAACAACCGCCTGTCAACTTCTTTCGATTCTGTTAAGGAAAAAGTACGGGAATGCGGAGACGCAATGAACGGGCTTAAAAGCAAGGAACCTATACTGAAAAAGCTGCAGAAAGCGCTTGAAAGGCTTTCTCCGGAACTCGCTAAAAAGGGATTCCGGCAGCTGGGATCCAGCATACAGGGACTAGCTCGAAATGTAGAAAAGCTTTGTATGAAGATGCTGAAATTAACGGCAAGTTCTATTGCCGGCGGTATCCGGAAGATTTCTGCTGGTATCTTCGGCATCCACAAATCGGCCAACAAGAGTACAACTTCAGTTGGCACGATGACCAAGGCCGTAAAGGCTCTGCTGAAGTATGGAATTGGTATCCGTGCTTTAAACCTGCTGATGGGCAGGCTACGAAGCGCAGCAGTCGAAGGCTTCCAGAATCTTGCACAGTACAGCGGCACGACAAATAACAGCATATCTATGCTGATGTCATCCCTTACACAGCTGAAAAATGCTCTTGCGGCAGCGTTCAATCCAATCCTGACGGTGGTTGCACCGATCTTGGCGAAATTCATCAATCTGCTTTCTCAGGCGTTGACGTATGTGGGAATGTTTTTTGCAGCCCTGACGGGGCAGAAAACATTTACAAAAGCAACGTCCGTCCAGCAGAATTATGCGGAGAGTCTGGATAAAACAGCTGATAGCGCAAAAAAAGCAACGAAGGCATTAAAAGGCTACCTCAGTCCAATTGATGAGATCAATAATTATGACAGTGGTAATGATGATTCTTTGACAGATGGAACTGGCGGCGGTGGTTACTCAAACCCAACTCCAGGACAGATGTTTGAAGAGATACCGATCAAAAACTCTATCAAGGGCCTTGCAGATAAGATCAAAAAGCTTATTCAGCAGGAGGACTGGGAGGGCCTTGGAAAGTTCATGGCCCAGGGCATCAACAAAGGCCTTAAGCATGTGTACAATGCAATCAACTGGAAAAAGGTTGGTCCAAGGATCACAAAATTTTGCAATGCGTTTACAAGAACTTTCAACAGCCTCGTTGACAACATAGACTGGGACCTTTTGGGTCGGACGGTTGGCGCTGGCGTAAATACGATTGTCAATACGCTCAATCTCCTGATCACAGGAATTGACTGGAAAAATCTTGGCAAAAAGTTTGCTGAGGGAATTACGGGCTTTGTACGGGAAGTAAACTGGAAGAATCTGGGAAATCTTCTGGGAAATCAGTTTATGATCTCCTGGGATATCTTCAACGGTATGGTGTATAACCTGCCGTATACAGAAATTGGAAAAGCTTTTGCGGATCTTCTCAACGGCACTTTTGAAAAAGTTTCCTTTGGAGAAATTGCAGATACCCTGGCGACTGGTCTGAATGGAGCTTTTGAATCTTTATATGAATTCACTACAAACTTTGAGTGGACAGATCTGGTGGATAATATTGCAGATGGCATCAATACATTCATTGGTGAATTCAAATGGGAAGAAAACGGGCAGAAGTTAGAGGCATTTCTGGAAGATCTCTGTTCTTCTCTTGTTGATTTCGCAGAAAAAACGGATTGGGAAGAACTTGGCCGCAACATAGGAGATTTTCTTTCACGGGTAGAATGGAAGAAACATCTGAAACAGGTAATATACGCGATCAGAAAGGCTATAAAAGAGCTTTTTGATGGCTTGGAAGAAGGCGGAACCGCGGGAAAAATTGTAGCATTCTTCGGAAAGGCATTTCTTGCGGTAAAAGTTGCTCATATTCTGGGAATTGATTCTCTTGTAGGCTCGCTTGTTTCTCACATAGGAAGCAAGTTACTTGAAAAAGGAGCGGTTTCTGCTCTGTCAGGGAGTCTGACTGATCTGATAAGCGGAGGGCTTAGCGGAGCAGCTGGAGGTTTTGGATCCCTTGCGGCTTCTATGGCACCGTTGGTAGGTACAGCTGGATTGATTGCAGCAGTGACGGGCGGCGCAGTGCTTCTGACAAAAAAACTTGCCAGCCTGACAGAAGCGGCCCAGGGCGGAAACGGCATTCTTTCTCAGACTGGAGGATATCTGCATGATTACACAGGGGCCATGAGCAAGGCACATGCAATAACTCAGGATCAGGCAGAAGAACTGTGGAAATTGATTGAAGCAGATGAATCTGCAGGGAAAGCAAATAACGAGATGTACGATGACATTATCCAAAAACTTTCAGAATATGGCGTGTCCGCAGATAAAGCTAAAGGGATTCTGGAACAGTACGGAGCACAGGCCGGTGTATCAGCAGACTTCGTGGGAAACATGACAGCAAAGATAAAGGAGCTTGGAGCTGGCTTTTCAGAAACAACCGGGAAGATTGACACTTCTTCAATCACAACAAAGGAAGCAATTAAGGGTATTCGCGATGTTCTATATGATCTGGGTATAAGTTCAAGCGAATATGCCGGTACGTATCAAGGCGTTTTGAGTGCTTTTAATAATACAAGCGGTGCAGCAACAACAGCACAGGAGGCATTTGACATTGTTTATAACAGCCTGAAGGATGCAGGTGTGCCTTTGGATGAACTGAACAAGGCACTCGCAGAAAAGTTTCCAACCGCAACAGCAACGGCAAAAGCAAGCGTAGATTCAAATATAACTGAAGCTCAGAAAACAGTAAGTAGTTCGACCAGCAAAATGAAATCAGATGCGGAATCAAACCTTGCCGGAGTAAAAAAAGCGGCTGAAGATGCTTCCGATGGTGTAAACACGGCGACTGTGACAAAATGGGGGAACTCAGCAACAGAAGTAAAGAAAAATCTGGATCAGATGAAACAGACTGCAAATCTGAAACTCGGAGAAATGCAGAAGACTGTGGAGAGCCATTTTTCAAGTCAGTACAATACCATGACAAAGAAATGGGAAAAAGCAAGTGAGAAGATCAGCCAGATCATAGTTGATATGAACGGAATGATAAATCGAAAAATGGAAAGCCTGGTTACTTCTATGGAACAGGCCGGAACCAGGATGGGAAACAAGCTGTCTGAAGGTTTTTCGACTGGTTCGGCCGGAATTGCCGGAACCCTCAATAATATGATCACAAGGATAAACCAGACGATTAGTAACATTAACGGGTCCATTTCCGATGTAGAACGTGCGTTTTCGTTCTCTTATAATGCAACAGGACCTACCGGTAAGAGCGTTCATTGGAATTCTTCTATGAGCCTTCCACGGGTGAATCCGGTGCCGTTTTTGGCCAGCGGAGCAGTCATCCCGCCGCGTAGCGAGTTTTTGGCAGTCCTTGGCGACCAGAAACAGGGAAACAATATCGAAACTCCGGAAGCATTGCTCCGGAAGATCGTCCGGGAAGAAACACCACAGAGACAGAACGGAAATACGTACAATGTGTCCGTGGAAGCCTCCGGAAGAAGACTGTTGGATATTATTCTTGAAGAAGGAGAATTACGAAGAAGCAGGAACGGTGGGAAAAATCCGTTCAAGCTAGGGGAGGAATGATAAAAAATGGCGGAATGTTTCAAGATCGATGGGGTTGCAATCGTGGCCCCATCCGGATATAAACCGGTATTTTCAACGACATCAACAGAAGACTCTGACAGAGATCAGGAACTTACAATGCACAACACCCCTATAGGAACGATTGCCGGATATGATCTCACCTGGGACGACCTCACTTGGGATGAAATTGCTGTAATTCTTAATTCAATGCTTAATAAGTCTAAATTTTCTGTACATCATAAAGACCCTACGGTACCACATAAGTGGATTGACGCTGACTTTTATGCATCAAATTACAATATGGCGGCGCAGACCTTGGAAGAAGACGAAGAGATATGGACCGATTTAAGTATCAATATAAGGAGAGTGATGAAAATTTGATTGCCGTATCAGAACAACTGAAAAGAGAAACGCAAAGTAACAGACATTATTATGTCACAGCGGATGTTACTTTGACAGACGGAACAAAACTTTCACTCGAAAAAAAAGATTTCTATCTTTCCGGTAATTCATTTGTAGATTCGGCGGATTCCGGAGATTTTCCTGTTGGGATAGCGATTGAAAAAACGGCAAGTCTGTGCCTGGTAAATGATGATGATCGTTTTTCTGATTACCAGTTTAACCGTGCCAGGTTTGCTATTTACGCAAACCTTCAGCTGTCGGATAAATTGGAAACGATAAAAAAGGGAACCTATATCGTTTCGAAAAAACCAACAACCGGAGCAAAAATAAACCTTACATTGCTGGACCTTATGAGCAAGGCAGATAAGACATATAAAAGTAGTCTTTCGTTCCCGTGTTCGGTAGGAGAAGTACTGAGAGAAGCGTGCCAGCGTTCGGGAATTGCTTTGGGGGATGCGAACTTTACAAATTCGGATTTTAAAGTAAAGAAAAAGCCAACGAGCACAACCTATAGAGCCGTCATTGGCATGGTGGCAGCTCTGGCAGGCGGAAACGCAAGAATTGATGAAAATGATCTACTGAGAATTGTTACATTTAAGGAAATATCTACAACTACTGCGGTGGACCATGAACTTGCAGCAGTGAAAAATGTCAACTATGATCTGGACGCAATTACGGTCTCCGGAGTAAAGTGTGATGATACTTTTTACGGAGAAGAAGGATATGTACTTGATCTGAAAGATAATCAGCTTGTGGCCGCAAACAAAAAAGATGCACTTGCAAGAATTGGAAAGATCCTTAACGGATTCACAATCCTTCCGTTCTCTTTAACCAGCATTGCAATAGTTTACGCTACGTTCGGGGACACTGTACAGTTCAAAGACACAAAAGGAAACGCACACGTATCGATAATAACGGATGTAGAATTTGCTTTTAACAAAAATACAGAGTTTTCATGTAAAGCAAAAAGCGTAGAAGAACAGGATCAGAACTATCCTGATGGAACGCAAATAAAAGTAGATCAGTCATTGGCGGAAATTGAGAACAATATATCGGCATATGACACAAAATTAAGTCAGATGAACGAACTGGCAGCGAATGCTCTTGGTTTTTATGCTTCAGAGGAGCAGCAGGAAGATGGATCCGTGATTGTTTACAGACATAATAAACCTCAGCTGTCAGAGAGCACAGTGATTTATAAAACTACGGCAGATGGATTTTTTCTTTCCACGGATAGAGGAAAGACTTGGAAAGCCGGATTTGATAGCAATGGCGATGCAGTATTAAACATTCTGTATGCGATAGGCATCAATGCCGGCTGGATTGAAGCTGATATGATAACAGGAAAGCATATCAATGCGAAAGGCCTTACGGTGTCCCAGAAAGACGGTACCAATACGCTTATCATAGATGACGAGGGTAATATAGATGCATCCTTCCGGACATTGAGCATTGCGGGGGCAGCGGCCGCTTCAGAAAACTATGCAGAGGAAAAATCAGCAGCAGCCCTGGAAGCGGCAAAGATCTATGCAGACAGCAAGAGCTCAAACCTTCTCCAAGGCACGGATTTTTCTGCGGAAAGCACAAAAACATACTGGAACCTGAGTGGTACAGTAGAACAGTCACAGACGGACCCAAAGGGCGGAAAGAATGCGGTCAGGCTCAGAGGAACGGCAGACGATAATTATCTTGGAGCGAAGTATACAGTTAATAATCCGGTTGCCACTGCTGGGCAGTACGAAATCCGTATTTGGCTGAAAAGTAACACTGCAAGAACAATTACAGTGTCGTTTAACCGCGAAAAATATCAGTGCAATGTCACAACTTCCTGGAAACAGTTCAAATTTGTGATTAAGGTAACAGAGCCAAATACAGAAGGAAGGAATAATTTTGTAATAGGTGGCTGGAGTAGCGTTCCATCTGGAGCGATACTGTACATCTATAACCCACAGGTGTTGTACAGCTACACGGCAGCAGATGTCTTGAACATGCTGACAGACAACGGCGCCATGGATGGAATTTACATGTACAATAACCAGTTGTACGTAAAAGGAAAGTATATCGATGTTGATGATCTGAAAGCAATTGGCGCGAAAATTGGTGGTTTCACAATCGGAAATACAAGCATATACAACGGGTGCACTTCTCTGACCTCCGCTGCGGCAGGCGTATACCTGGGGACGACAGGCATTATGATCCGCAAGGATGCGGATAACTACATGCGTTATAGCGTTTCTTCTGGACTTACACTTGCTGGGGGAACCATCAATGCGGCAAAAATCAATTCACCTACGATCAAAATTGGACGGGCAACCTTATCAGCACAGGATACAGACAGCGCAATGGTAGTGCGAAACGGAATGCATGTCTATAATGCGACCAGCGGTGAGCTTTTCACTGATGGATCCGGGCTTTTTAAGATATTCAATGTAACGCATGTAAGCTCAGGAGGGCATCTGGTATTCGGGCCAGACGGAGCGGAAGTATGCTATTTATCAAGCTCTTCAAAACGTTATAAAGATCATGTGTCCGAGATGACGATTGAAGAAGCAGAAAAAGTTTTAGATATCCCAGTGGTGTGGTTTAAGTATAAAGAGGGGTACTTAAGAGATGGAGACCCTATGGCAGGAAAGCCAATACCGGGATTCTATGCGGAAGATGTGTTGGAAAAATTCCCAGCAGGAGCGCAGCTGAAAGATGGACTTGCAGAGGACTGGAATTATAGAACATTGATTCCTCCAATGCTAATGTTGATTCAGAAATTATACAGAGAGGTTGAAAAAAATGGATAGACCACTTGTTCTTGTAATAGAAGATGCGAAAAGTGCATTGATGAGTACAGTAATTACGATCAAGAACCAGACAGGGCTTCCGTCAACAATTCTTGATGGGATTTTGTCTGGAGTTCTTGCAGATGTACGTAAGGATGCCTGTAGCGAAATCGCTATGGCGGCCGCGCAGGAAAAGAAGGAGAAGAAAGAAGGTGAATAAATGCTGATTGCAGAATTTTCCTATAAGGGAGAAGAAATAGAGATTGGCAATGAACTCTGGCAACATGATTACGGCCAGAAGATTCAAATTAAGGGTTTAGACCTTCCGGAAGTGTTTGAAGTCCATTTTGCCTGGAAAGATATTGAAAAAGCAAAAGTAGTCACTGGTTCCACGGTAGACGGAGTATCTGTCGTAGATATCCCCAACATCGCCCTGGAACAGAGAAGGGCAATCACCGCTTACATATACCTGGCGAACGCAGTTGAAGGCGAGACGGTGAACACAATCCTTATGGCAGTCAATAAGCGAAAGGCTCCGGAAGGATTTGAAATTCCGGAAAAAATTGACCTGTTTCATCATACTATCGAAGCAACTGCGGAATATCAGCGGCGGGCAAAGGAATCAGAGGAAAATGCATCCGCTCAGGCAGCAGATGCAGAAGCCTGGGCACATGGCCGGGAAGATCATCCGGATCAGGCACAAGACAATGCGAAATATTATGCGGAACAGGCCGCTGCTTCACAACAGGCCGCAGAGTTATTACAACAGAGGGTGTCTGATTTGGCCACTCAGGCACAGAACAATATCGGTGAGGCGCAACAGCAGGCGATTAAGACAATTACAGAGCAGCAGGGCATATCTATTCAAAAAATAAAGAACCAAACAGCAGAGTCAGAAGATAACCTTAAAAATACAATTAGAGCTGCAGAACAGATAAAAACAGATCTTGACACGGAAGTAGAAAATGCAACTCCGATCAAACAGGGTTTAGATGATTCTAACACGGCGGCAATTAAGACCAAGGTAGACTTAGATAAATCAAATACAATAGCAGACCAAATCAAAGCAGAGCTGGAAGTTTTAAATACAACAGCATCAAAAACGAAGACAAATTTAGACGGGGCAAATAAAATAGCTACTGATTTAATCGGGACTTTAGAAAACGAAATCTCAGAAGGCATTCAGACGAAAATAGATATTCAGACAACAGGTGAAAAAGCAATGAGCAACCTGCAGGCAGAAGCTACAAAGCAGCAGGAGTTCATAAAAACAAGCATCGATGATACCTTGTCGATTTCTGGAAAGGCGGCAGATGCAGCAGTCACAGGAAAAAAGATTGATTCACTAAAGGAAGATTTGGAGAGTTACGCAAGAATTGCGAATTACACAAGCTTGACACCTGTATTTGAGAAAAAAGGCTTATATTGGAGCTGTAACACTGACTATAAATTGGGTGTTCTTTATGCAAATGAATATAAATTTGCAAAAGCTTACGAAGTGCATAAAGGAAAACGATATATGGTTTGTGGTATGTCAAATGGAACTAATACAAGTCCGTTAGTTATTTTTTCAAAGTCATATCCCAGCGAGCAAAATAAAACAGCTCCTTTTGAAAGCTTTATTGTAGGCAGCAATAGTGGCAATAGTGTTGTTACCGAAAAACATATCATTTCGCCTATTGATGGATATATGCTTATTACCATATCCACAGTGTACGGTGGATATGCATATGAAGAAAATTCAAACTTAGTTGCTGATGACCGCTATGGGGTATATGTTTCCAATGGTTGCTATACAACTTTTTCAAAAATCGGAAGTAATATGTATTTATGTAGAGTTTTTAAAAATGTGTACATAAATCAATTATTTGACTTTAATGCTTGCTACATTGGGAAATTTGATGAATATGGAGAATTATATAAATATAAAGATTTTGGGACTTTTCCATCGGACGTAGTTGGTCCAATTGCTATCAGAGAAAACAGTTGGAGTGCAACAACAAAATTTAGTGGCGGTTCGCATGGAATAAATATCAATGGCACTGAATATCCGACAGCAAAGCAAAAATTTTTACTTGTCAAATGCGGAGAAAAAACAGTTGATGCAGATGGGTACTACATGGGACGAACTGAATTTTTATCGACAAACGCATTATATATTCCAATGACAATTACTGGGAATGATTTATCTTCTGCCAAAGAAGGTATTGAAGAGATTCGCCATTATTGCATAGACGATGTTTTGAGCGTTTCCGTTGATTATAATATACTCACTGATATCATAGCAGATGTTCTATATGGATTACAACTTCAAATATATGGGATGGAAAAAGTAACACTTCCAAATAACGAAGTGAAGGTTTCTATAGATCAAGAACAGAATTACATATTTGAAAAGCCCGAAAACAAATATATATGTACGAACGAAAGTGGAGAATATTGTTCGGTGGAAATGTCTACTTGTGGTCTTGGAGATTTTTCAAAAAATAATGGAGAAAGTGATACCAAATATGGATATATTAGTGTGTTTAAAAAACCTAATAAGATATACTTTCAGTTGATAAATCATGGAATACAGCTCGCTAGTGGAAAAACACTGCACTGGGATGTTGTATGTGACCACAAACCACATTAACTAACTGAGGGCGTTTCGGTATTACTAATACATACTAAGATATACCAGTAATACCGAAACAAACAGGAATCAATCATGTTTCTCAAACCACTCAGCAAGAGCCTTACGGATAACCCAAGATGCAGAACGCTCCTCACGTTCACAGTAAGAAATCATCTGCCTGTACTGCTCTGGCTCGAAGCTGATCGTGGTCTTGACATACTTGTCCTTATCGTCCTTTTTCTGGTTCGCCATGCTGCCACCTCCCATCTAGTTAACTATAGAGGAATAAAACAGCGGATTTTGCATCGGCGGTTGATTATTCAATGAGGGCTTTGGTTAAGCAAAAGTTGAAATATGTTCTGCAGATCTATTGATTTCTTGAAAATAGAGAGATAAAATGAAACCAAATACAAGGAATGGTAGCAGTAAGAAAGGAAGGTTACGTTAATGACAAAACAGGAAATGTTAAAGGAAATGGACGAGAAGCACTGGGGACATGATTTGGATGAAAACTCTTCCTATGAAGATGTGAAAGAAGAGTATAAAGAAATGATAGAAGAAATTTCGGATGATTCAGACATGTTTCCGAACGTAAGAGATTATGATGCTGAAGATGAGGATGGAATCTGATTATAAAACACCACATGTGAAATATGTAATTTAGAGAGCTGAAAAGCTCTCTTTTTTAGAAGGAGAAGAATATGGAAATTAGAGCAGAGCCGAAAGGCTCTTATTTTTATACTTATTAAAATTGCGCCGGCGCAACACCGGAGAAAGGAAAAAAACAATGAAAGAAAACTATATTAAAGTATTTTTTACAGCAATTTTTGCACTGATCAGCTCCATCCTTGGCGTACTGACAGTGCCAGTTCTCCTGATGGTGGCCTGCAACGTCCTTGACTATGCCACCGGCCTTATGGCATCCACATACAGATCTGAGGACATCAACTCATATAAAAGTATCCGTGGAATTATGAAAAAGGTGTGTATGTGGCTTTTGGTAATCGTGGGAGCGATCATTGACCAGCTTCTTTTATATGCGACCCAGACTGCAGGTATCACATTACCATTTACATTCCTGGTAGCCTGTATTGTAGCAATCTGGATTATCTGCAACGAGATCATCAGCATTCTGGAGAATATCAAAGATATGGGAGTAACAATCCCGGCATTCCTGATTCCACTTGTAACACATGTAAAATCTCAGGTGGAAGATAAAGTAAATATCGATACAGAAAAAGAGGATTCAGAGGGCGAGTGATCGTCCTCTTTTCTTATCAGTAAAGGAGAAACAACATGCTAAAAATCATGGGTAAATCCCAGGCAAGCATTGAACAGATGAGAACATATATTAAGGAGGTTAATCCGCAGGTACCGGATTCCGTAGTAAAGATGATTCCTTTATACATTGCCGAAGGAACAGCCGAAGGAGTTCGCGGTGATATTGCTTTTGCCCAGTCCTGCCTGGAAACCGGGAACTTCACTTTCAACGGATCAGCGGTAGCACTCAGCCAGAATAATTTCTGCGGTATGGGTGTGACTAAAACCGGCATGAAGGGTAATAGCTTCAAGACACCAGCAGAGGGTATTCGGGCACAGATCCAGCACCTGCAGGCCTATGCGTGCACGGACCGCCTGAAACAGAAATGTATTGATCCGCGTTACACATACGTCAACAGGGGCTGCGCAGAGTATGTGGAGCACCTTGGCATCCACGAAAACCCGAAGGGCCAGGGTTGGGCTGCCGGCCGGAACTACGGGCAGAAGATTATCAACATCCTGAAAGGCATATTATCTATTAAGACATCAGAAAAGGAGAGCGATACTATGAACATTACAAAAATGATCAGCAAGAAAAACTGCTATATCGGTCAGAACAAGCCTGCCTATATTGTGATTCATGAGACAGACAACTGGAGCAAGGGAGCAGACGCAAAAGCTCATGCTACAGCAATGAAAAACGGTAATCTGGCCGGAACTGTGCACTACTATGTGGATTCCAAGTCAGTCTACCAGACACTGGATCACAGTGACGGTGCCTGGGCTGTAGGCGACGGAAAAGGAAAGTACGGCATTACCAACCGAAACTCTATCAACATCGAGATCTGCGTAAACCCAGAGACAGATTATTATGTTGCTGTTGATCATGCAGAACAGCTGGCAGCACAGCTCCTGAAACAGTACGGCTGGGGGACAGACCGCCTGAAACGACACTATGATGCTTCTAGGAAGAACTGCCCGCGCCGGATTCAGGCAGAAGGCCGTTGGCCAGAGTTTGTAAAGAAAACAGCTGCATATATGAAAGGACAGACAACAATGAGCAATACTACAAATACAACAAAGAGTACCATAACATTAACAGACAAAATCGAAGCCCAGTTTCCAGTTATCCAGAAGGGCAGCAAAGGAATAGCAGTATCTATGCTGCAGGCCATGCTCGGAGTGAAGGTAGATGGTGATTTCGGAAATGATACAGATACATCCCTGAAAGCATTCCAGAAGAATGTGAAACTCACAGCAGACGGAATCTGTGGAGCAGATACCTGGACAAAGGTGATCGAACACCTGAAAGCTAACACGAAATAGTTTCCTATTACAATTGTAAAAAGTCCGGCAGGTACCCACTGCCGGACGAATATTGTATCATCTGATATAATCGCTTTTATTGTAGTTGGTTCATGGGTGGCAATGCCACCACTTTGCCACCGTGGCAGAAACGTATGTTAAAGATACACAAGGCATAAAAAAGTGAACAGTTGCGAAAGTATTGGCTTTAAGGTATTATTAAAGCTATATGAGGATACACAAAGACAAAAAGCAAGGTACTTCTATATAGTACGCATGTCGAGACGGTTGTTCTTTTGTCCCAACAAAAGCCGGATGACACGATAGAGATCGACTTAGACTTGGACGAGCTGGATGCTACAAGTGCCGAGTTGAAAGCAACCTATCAGGAAATCAAAGATTATGTGCTGAAAGAAT
>OCHA01000853.1_pt1 | contig 28725 bp, 29 predicted proteins | sample 1538591 | NCBI WGS metagenome assembly OCHA01 (sample SAMN04571710, study PRJEB22368) | human gut metagenome | biome: human gut; material: stool | host: Homo sapiens | place: Luxembourg | collected 2012-09-06 | reverse complement strand
TTTTGTTTATTTGCCATCTTTTTTACCTATAATGAATATCCCAATTGATAAGCTTCTTGAGGATATTTACTATGTTTTGTCATAGAAACATTTCCACAACCATAACCTAAAACCATACCTTGATCTTCTAACTCTAAATATCTTACTAAGGTTTTATAATAGCTTACTAAAGCCTCAAAAGTCCAATCATCTTGATTCCAAGCAACTGTTAATAAAGCGGATTTCAAATGTTTTCCAGTAAGTGAATAATTATATGAACAAAAACGATCAATGACAGTCTTTAATTGTGCAGACATACCATAATAATAAAGTGGTGTTGCTAGAACAAGCATATCTGATGAAAGAAGTGCTTTTTTGATAATTTCATTATCATCTTTTTGTACACAGGGTCCTTCATAACCACAAGCAACACAGCCAAGACAAGGCAAAATAGACATTTTTGAAACATCAAAGCGTATGACTTCATGTCCTTTAACACTAGCCCCTTTGATAAAGTTTTCAACAAGGATATTCGTTGATCCCCTACTATTTGGACTTCCTTGTAATACAACAATTTTCATCGTTTTCCCTCCTTATATATAAAAGATGGTATTGCTAAGCAATACCACAACTATTCAATTTTTATTTTTTAGTCTTCTACTTTATTAATACAAGCAAGTGCATTTAAACTACGAGGATATCCCATATATGGAACACATTGTAAAACAACATTTGTAAGGAATGCTTTATCATTTCCTAAGTTCAAGTTTCCTTGAATATGTGCCATAACTTGTGGTTCACATCCACCTTGTCCATATAAGAAACAGAAAGTAATCATTTCTCTTTGTTTTAAATCTAAACCTGTTCTTGTGTAATAATCACCAAAACAGTTAGCAGCTAACCATTTATTGACTGTTGCTTTTTTCCAAGCTTCATTCATATGTTCCCCAAAGATATCTACTTGTGCTTGGATTCCTTTTTCTAATCTATTTTCAATAGTTGTTGTTGTTTGTGACTGTAAAGGAAGTTCAATTCCTTTTTTATTAAATACTTCATTTGTAACTTTTAAGAATTCAAGCATTCTTCCATATCCTAAATAATCTGTTGCTTGATACACCATTTCTTTTACTTGAACAGGTGATAAAACATCTATTGCTTTTTCAAGAACTTCTTCATAAGCACAAATTCCTTGATTCCCCATTAAAACTGATAAAATAGCTAAATAACGAGTTGGTTCATCTAATTTATTTCCTTCATCATTTTTAACTTCTTCTAAAAAATAATCTAATCTTTCTTTGTATTCTTTATCTGTTGCGTATAAATCCATCTTACATCTCTCCTTTTATTTAATTTCATTTAACCATTCTTTAACATCATTTGAAGCATCTTCTGATGCTGATCCAGAAACATGCAATCCTTTTGTTAGAGTAGCACTTGGTTCAAGAGCTTGGATTGTTTTTTCAGTATCTGACAACCCACTTCCACCACTTGTACAAAATGGTGCAATTGTTTTGTTAGATAAATCATAATCATCAAAAAATGTATAAAGAATCATAGGCATATCTCCCCACCAGTTTGGATAACCTACGTAAATGGTTTCATAATCATCAATATTTTCAATTTTGTTTTTGATTTTTGGTCTTGCATTTTCTTGTTGTTCCTTTTTAGCATCATCGACAACTGTATCATAATCATCACTATAAGCTACTTCTGGAACAATTTCAAAAATATCTGAATTTGTTTGTTTTTGTATTTCTTTTGCAACATTTTGAGTATTCCCAGACCAAGAAAAATAAACAACTAATGATTTTGAAGTAGCTTCTTTTAAATCTGTTTGTGTTTTGTTTTCTTTTTTAGCGGTTGCTTTTTTACTACTGCAAGCACTACAAGTAAAAATTAAAAATAAGACTAACATTAACGTACAAATCTTTTTCATTTATTTTTCCCCCTATTCATCTCATATCTTAAATAATCAATTCTTGATAATTGTTTTTCTTTTAGATGAACTTCATCTAAAAGCCCCTTTCTTTTTTTATTTAAAAGTTTTAAACATTCACTTTCATTCTTTTCTAAAGAAAGTTTCATATATTTTTCTATTTCTTCAACAGTAAAATCTAAATCATGTAACGTCATAATCAAACTTAATCTTTCTAAATCAGTTTCATCATATTGCCAAGATCCCATTACTTTTTTAACTTCTTGACATAATCCCCAGCTTTCATATTCTTTAAGAATATTGATTGGAATATTATATTTCTTACTTGCTTCTTCAATTGTCATCAGTATCACTCTTTCTTTACATCTTTATTATAATTCCCTTTATTTTAAATATCTAATACTTATAATTTATCAATAACGATACCTTTTAGGTATTAAAAAAGATGATATTTCTATCATCTCTTAAAGTATTCTTTTGCATATTTAATAAAAGCTGTGGTTGCTGGTGAAAAGAATTGTTCCTTTTTCCAAGCAAGTGCCGTTTGTTGATGAAGTGATGGTTTTAAAGGAATAAAACATAAATCTTTATAATCATAATTTAACTTGATTCCTAAAACAACACCTACATTACTTTGTGCAAAAAGAGCTTCATTATAAATCAGATTTCCTCTTGCTACGATATTCATTTGATCTTGATATTTTCCAAACCAATGATTAAGAATTGTTTCTTGATAATCTCCAATAGATGTAACAATTGGAAGATCTATTAAATCTTGAGGTTCAATAAATTCTTTACAAGCAAGAAGACTGTCTTTTTTAACTAAAACACCCCATGTTTCTTTTAAAGGCATTTCAATACTTTCAAATTTAGAAAGATCAATAGGACAAGACATTAAACCGATATCAATTAAGCCTCTTTCAATATTATCTTTAATATTATAAGTATTACCACTATAGAGTTCATATTTAATATGAGGATGTTCCTTTCTAAAAGCTGCAATACAATCAGTTAGAAATTTAGTTGCTTGAAATTCACCACATCCAATAGAAATCGTCCCTTCAAGATATTCATCTTTATATAAAAAATCTTGTTTAGTTTTATTCGCTAAAGAAAGAATTTCTTGTGCTCTTCTTTTTAGAATCATACCATCTTCACTTAAAATAATTTTATGATTATTTCTTTCAAATAAAGTTACCCCTAATTCATCCTCTAATTGAGCTATTTGTCTTGATAGAGTGGGCTGTGTAATATGTAATTGTTTTGCTGCTTTAGTAAAATTCTCTTCACGAGCAATTACTAAAAAATATTTTAATACTCTTAATTCCATCTTCATCACCTATCAAAAATATAGCATTCTAAATTATTTTAAACAATCTCATTTATAAAAAAATCTCAATACAACAACCACCTTTTAAGTAATCATTGTATTAAGACATTTATAAAAGCTTTATTATTTATTTTGTGCCATTACACCAACTAAAGCATGTGGTTGATATAATTCTTCTAAATAATTCATTTCTTCATCAGTTAATTCAACATCCATAGCTTCTAAGGCACCATCAATATGATGAACTTTTGTAGCTCCTACTACTGGAGAAGCAACTTTTTTCATAAGCCATGCTAATGAAATAGCTGTCATAGAAACACCTTTTTTATCAGCTAATTCTTCTACTCTTTTAATAATCTTTTCATCTTCTTCTTGAGTAGCATCATATTTCCCTTTAGCATAAGCATCTTTTTCTAATCTTTGTGATGAAAGTCTTCCTGAAGCAAGAGAACTATATGGTGTCATTGAAATATTATCTTCTTTACATAATTTAGCCATTTCTCTTTCTTCTTCTCTAAATAATAAATTATAATGACCTTGAATAGAAATAAATTCAGGATATCCTTTACTTCTAGCATAAGCATTAGCTTTAGCAAGTTGATAAGCATAACAATTTGAAATTCCAATATATTTTACTTTACCTTGTTTTACTGCTTCATTAAATCCTTCTAAAATTTCTTCAATTGGTGTTCCATAATCCCACATATGTAAGATATATAAATCTACATAATCCATTCCAAGATTTTCTAAACTTTGATTTAATCTTTTTAAAACTAATTCTTTACCATTAATTCCAGCTTCTTTTTCTTCTGGTGTTCTTGGCCCAAATTTAGTAGCAATTACAACATCTTCACGTTTAGCAAAATCTTTAATTGCTCTTCCTAAAAATTGTTCTGATGTTCCACCTTGATAAGCTGCCGCTGTATCAAAAAAATTAATTCCATTATCTAAAGCATACTTAATAATTTTTCTAGATTCTTCATCAGGTAATGTCCATTTATGCATTCCTGCTTCAGCATTTCCAAAACCCATACATCCTAAACATACTTTTGATACTTTTAAATCACTATTTCCTAATGTTGTATATTTCATTTCTTTTTCTCCTTTAGTCTAAATCTTCACCATTACTAGCAATTACTTTTTTATACCAATCAAAACTTTTTTTCTTATATCGTTTTAAACTTCCAGAACCATCGTTATTACGATCAACATAAATAAAACCATATCTTTTTTTCATTTCACCAGTAACTGCTGAAACTAAATCAATACATCCCCATGTTGTATAACCTAATAATTCAACACCATCTTCATCAATTGCTTTTTTCATTTGTTCAATATGTTTACGATGATAATCAATACGATAATCATCTTCAACTGTTCCATTTACTAATTCATCTGTTGTTCCTAATCCATTTTCAACAATAAATAATGGAATTTGATAACGATCATAAAGTTCATTTAAAACAACTCTTAATCCTTGTGGATCAATTGCTCTTCCCCAAGCTGTTGTTTCTAAATAAGGATTCTTTATAGCTCCTGAAATAATATTACTTGTACTTCCATTTGCATCATGACTTACTGTCATTGATTCATAATAAGAAAAACTAATAAAATCAACTGTTCCTTTTTTTAGAATATCTTTTTCATCATCTGTTAATTGAATATCAATATTTTTTCTTTCATATTCCTTGATCTTATAATTTGGATAATATCCTCTTACCATGACATCACTATAAAAACGACGTTCACGATCTTTTTCCATTCTTAATATTTGATCATCAGGATGACATGTATTTGTATAAATTGCTCCATTAGCAATCATTAATCCCACCATATTATCTGGATTAATTTCATGTGCCATTTGTACTGCTTTACTACTTGCTATAAACTGATTTTTAACAGCTAAAGCACAAGACTTTTCATCACTTACTCTTAAAGCTCCTGAATAAAAAGGAACAACATTCATAATATTGATTTCATTAAAAGTAATCCAATATTTAACATAGTCTTTATATCTTGTAAAAAGTGTATGACAATAATTTAAATAAAAACCAATAACTTTCTTATTAATCCATCCACCATACTTATTAGATAATTCAACTGGATTTTCATAATGACAAATAGTAACTAATGGTTCAATATTATACTTCTTTAATTCTTTAAAAATATTTTCATAAAATTGTAATCCTGCTTCATTAGGCTTTTCTTCATCACCATTAGGAAATATTCTTGACCAGTTAATAGACATTCTAAAACATTTAAATCCCATTTCTGCAAATAATTGAATATCTTCTTTATAATGATGATAAAAATCAATCCCATCATGACTAGGATAATATAATGATGGATCTACTGTACATTTCGCATTTTCTGGTAAATCATGGTATGGCATGATTTCTTGTCCCCCATAACTTCCATCTTTTAATTGATATGTAATTTTTCTTTTAGTATTAACGTTTCCTACACAAATAACATCTGCTGTAGATAATCCTTTACCATCTAAATTATAGCCACCTTCTAATTGATTAGCAGCTGTTGCTCCACCCCATAAAAAATCTTCACTAAATGCCATAATTATTCTCCTTTATTTACTTAAATATTCATTTACTGATTCTTCTACTAACTGAGCATCTTCTTCATGTGTCATTCCTGAAACACAAACAATACAAATAATCTTTCCATCTTTATATAAAGGATAACCCCCTCCATACAAAGCAACTGTTGGATCATCTTTTAATTCAGAAAATTTTCCTTCTTTAGTTGCATAAAATGCTTCAATTGAAGACATTCCTGTTTTTTTAACAGTATTTGCTTTACGTTCTAACCATGGAATATTTCCAGCATCTCTTCCTTGCATAATATATTGGAAAATAACAAGATCATCCATATAAATTCTAATAGCAATTGGTTCTTTATTTTTATCATGCTTTTTGGCAATTAAACATCCTAACTTATAACAATCATCATAATTAAATTCTTTAACTTCACTATATTTCATTATGTATTCCTCCTTACTATCAGTATAAAAAATAATCAATTAAGAAACAATTTATAGAAAAAGAGAAAAGTCAAAATCTTGACTTTTCATGATATTTGTCTATTTAACAATATATTCTTCACCAGGAGCTAAAATAATAACTCTTTCAGGATTAACAACATGATCTAAAATATCTTGAGGATTTCCATTAAAAGCACTTGCTTCAGGTGCATCCACACTTCCCCAATGAATTAAAACAAGTTTTGTATTTGGGTAAGCATTAGCAAGTTTATAAGCATTTTCTAAACCAATATGCACAGGATTATCCGCAAAATCAAAGAACATTACATCAGGTGGATCCATATGTAATTGACAATCCATCAATTTAGAATCCCCTACATACCAAATTTTCTTTGTTGGTGTTTTGACATAAAAGCCACAATATTCTCTATCTTCCCATACACGATAATTATATTTAGCCACTTGATTTTGCCAAGCATGATCTGCTGGTGTAAGTTCAACATCAATATTATTAATTTGAATATGATCCCCAATATCATGACCAATACCTTCTACTCCACATTCTTCTTTCATTAAAGAAGCAACATAGTAAGAAGTATGATATTCTTTACAAACATTCTTTAAATCTCTACAAGTAGGTCTTGAATAATGATCATTATCAACACGTGAAACTAATATAGCATCAACATGAGGCACATCTTTTACATCAATAGGCATATCAATTAATAAAGGCATATCAAATCCTTCTAAAAGTGGATCAATCATAATAACTGTTCCATGATCATTAATCATGGCTCCTCCTCCACCTAACCAATAAACACGTGTATTTCCTTGGTCTTCAAAATCTTTTTTTGTCATTGTAATTGTTTTAGGTGCAACAGCTTGTCCTTTTTCGTTTTTAAACATATTATTCATCCTTTCTTTCCTCTTTATTCAATTATATTATATAACCCTCAAAGATAACAACAATTCATAATGATTCTTTAATATCCATATATTGACAATTTTTCTTATTTGTCTATTTGTAATAATTTTATTGCATATGTAATAATTTTTTATTAAAATAACTTTGGTGATATTATGAAAAGAAAACTACCTCCTTTAGGTTTAAGAATTATAAAATCTTCATTCGGTGTCCTTTGTGGCTTTTTAATTTATTATTTAAGAGGTTGTCAAGGAACACCTTTTTATACAGCTTTAGCAGTCATGTGGTGTATGAGACCTACTATCAAAACAAGTAAACAAATGGCTTTACAAAGAACAATAGGAACCTTTATTGGTGGAATATATGGTTTATTGATTTTAATAATTGTTATTCACTATCAATTAAATATGTTTACAAACCTCATGATTTCATCTTTAATGATTATTCCTATTATTTATACGACCTTGTTGATCAATAAGAAAAATGCTTCTTATTTTGCCTGTGTAGTTTTTTTAAGTATTGTGGTAAATCACGTAGCAGATAATCAACCTTATTTATTTGTATTCAATAGAGTTTTAGATACTTTAATTGGAATTATTTTAGGATTGATTATTAATTCACTTCAACTTCCTCGTCATAAAAACAAAGATATCTTATTCGTCAGTGGTATTGACGATGTTCTTGTAAATAACAATCATAAAATGTCAGATTATAGTATTCGAAAAATCAATGTTATGATTGAAGATGGGATGTTATTTACTGTTTCAAGTATGCGTACTGTTCCTATTATTTTAGAGAGTATTCCTGGAATTAATTTGAAATTACCTATTATTGCGATGGATGGAGCTGTTTTATTTGATATTCATCAAAAGAAATATTTAAAAATATACGAAATGGATCATGAACGTGCTCAACAACTCATTTCATTTATTAAAAATCAAGGATTTCATATTTTTATTAATTGTATTTTTGAAGATTCTTGGATTATTCATTATGGGGATTTTAATAACAAAGTAGAAGAAGCACTCTTTCAAAAGCTAAGAAAAAATCCTTATCGAAACTATTTTAAACATGATCTTTTTTCTGATCAAAGCCCTATTTATTTAATGTTAATAGATAAACATGATAAAATACATCAATTATATCAACACTTACAAAAGAGTTTAGATTTATCATCTTTTAAAATCATTATCTTTGATAGCCAAGAATATAAAGGTTATACCTATATGAAAATCTATGATCATCAAGCAACGAGAGAAAATATGTTAAAAGAATTAATGAATTTATATCATATCCATCAAACAATCACTTTTGGCAGTATTAACAATAAATACGATGTTGTCGTTGATGGAACCAATGCAAATATAGTTGCTAAAACACTCGATAAACTCTATCAACCACTTATCATTAAACAAAAAAAGACCTATTAAAACAGTTTTTTAATAGGTCAATATGATTAAAACTTAATAACTTCTGGTTCATGAGTAAATGATGAAAAAATAGCTGTTGCATCTTTAAAATAGAAAACTTCAGTATTTCCATCATCTGCCTTATACATCTTTTGTAAACTTGGATAAGCATCTAACATTGATTGTCTTGCTTCATTACGATCATCTTCAACCAACTCTCCACTTATACGTAACCATTCTCCATTTTTAAAAGCACAAATTTCAGCTTTTGGATTTTGATGCAATTGTTTTGAAACATCTTTGACTTTACCTGTTTGAATATAAAGTTTTCCTTCAAAAACATGTGCTGTTCCAAATGGTCTTACTCTTGGTTGATCACCTTCTACTGTTGCTAAATAATAAGTTTCTGCATCTTTTAAAAACTTTAATACTTTATCCATAATGATCCTCCTTTATTTTCTTTACTCTATTTTATCATTTCATAAAGAAAAGGACAAAAAATTTGTCCTCTACCATTTTTCTCCTGGATATTGCATATTCCATTCTTTACGAAGTTGACTCATGATATCCATGACATCTTTTGTATATTCTAAATTTAAATGTGAATCATCATGGTTTCTAACAGCTTCTTCCATATCACACATTTCATAATAAAGAGCATTTTCTGTATTTCCTTTTTCAATCACAGTTTGTTTTCCTGTTACAGCATCCACAATCGTTGCCTTTTGTCCACGAGGAAATTCATAAACTTCAATATACCCTTTTTCTAAAGAAATCATAATTCTTTTAGGTTGTTTTGAATGCATTGATAAAGCAATCGTTGCCATTTGTTGATCTTCATTTTTAAGTAAAATCGTTGCTTGTTCATCAGATCCTGTAGGTGCAAACCTCACTTGACTTACAATTTCATTTGGCTGTTTAGACATAAAGCTACGTACTGCCGAAAGTGCATAGACTCCAATATCTAATAAAGCCCCACCAGCAAGATTCATATTAAAGAAACGATTATTCATATCATATTCTTTAAAACTTCCAAAGTTTACTGTCATGATTTGCATTTTACCAAGTTCACCGCTTTGCACGATTTTCCATAATTCTTTATAGATTGGCATATGCCAAATGGTCATGGCTTCTGCAAGAATTAAATTTTTTTCTTTAGCAAGTGCCATCATTTCATCTAATTCACGACTATTTAACGTAATTGATTTTTCTACAAATAAATGCTTTCCATGTTCTAACGCCTTTTTCATAAATTGATAATGCGTATTATGTGATGTTGCCAAATAAATAATATCAACATTTTCATCATCAAACACTTCATCAATTTCATCATAGACTTTTTTAACACCATACTTCTTTGCAAAATCAACAGCCTTTGCATGTGTTCGATTAGCGACTCCATAAAGTGTTTTATCCATCTTTTGTAAAGCTTGTGCCATTTCATTAGCAATCACACCTGTTCCTATGACTGCCCAGTTCAATTCTTTTTCCATACAAATCCCCCTTGTGACTTTATTTTATCATATTTGTGTATAAATAAAATCAACAAATGTCATATTATTTCATGTTCTCATTATAGAACAAAAACCTTCAAATAGCATCTTGTGTTCTAATATCAGAACACGAACATAAATATTAGGAGTTTTGTTCTAATACTAGAACAAAAAAGATTGTAGATACTGTCCTACAATCTTTTTTTGCATCAAATCTTAATGAATATCATATCCTCTTTTATATGTACAAAAAAATTATTCTTAATCCAAATAAAAATAAAAATATTCCTAAAATCATATAAGAAGTAACATATTCTTCATCTTCATAAACAATATGTAATCTTTCATCATAATAAAAGAAGTCAATATCTCCTACTTCTTTTTTATACTCATGTCCTTTGGTTTTATATTTTACATTCGTTCCTTGATGAATAGATTGATAACAATATATATACGTAATTTCATGAACACTAACAGGTGATTTATATACAGATGTTAATTCCATAGGAATCATTTTAAAATTATCTTTGAAAATAAAATAGTTTAACCCCTTCAATATATTAAATGCACCCTTTATAGTAAATAAAAATCCTATTATCATATTCAACCTCATCTATTGTAATTAATTGAACTATTTAAACAATCATCTACATTACACATTTCTTTCTATCAACTTTTTCCTCACTACTATTACCAAATTCCAATTAATAAAAAAGCCTTGGAAAATCAAGACTTTTTAATCATATTGGCGTCCTCGAGGTGATTCGAACACCCGATCTATCGCTTAGGAGGCGATTGCATTATCCAGCTATGCTACGAGGACAAAGCCTCTATTATCCTAACAAATATTTATTTAAAATACAATCTATGTATCTAATTCTTTCATTTTATTATGAAAGTCAATGATATCATTAAAAAGCATACGAATGACACAAATCATTGGTACTCCAAGGAACATTCCAATAAAGCCAAAGAAATGTCCAAAGACGGTAATAGAAAGTAAAACCCAAAATGGTGAAATACCAACAACATCTCCTAAAATCTTTGGTCCTAAGAATAAACCATCAAATTGTTGTAAAGCAAAAACAAAAACTAAGACTGCTAAAGCATGGAATAAATCTCCTGTCATCAAGGCTACAAGAACAGCAGGAAACCCACCGATAAATGGTCCAAAATAAGGAATCATATTCGTAATCAAAATAAAGACAGCAAGAATTGGGAAGAATTTTACTTTTAAAATAGCAAGTCCAATAAATGCGATAATTCCAATAATTAATGAATCTAAGAATTTTCCATAAATAAATTGTCCAAAGATTCGATGTGAGCGTACTGCATAATCATGAATAAGTTCTATTTTTTCTTTTGACATAAAAAGTGAACATAAGCGATCAAAGATCCTTACAAGCCTTTTTGCTTCAATTAAAACATAAGGTGTAAAAATCAAACCTAAAACAGCTGTAATAATCGTACTTCCTGCTTTAAAAAGAGTCCCAAGTGTCGCAATAGGATCAATAGCTTCAATTGAATTAACATATTTAACAACCATTTCATCTATCTTAATGATAACTTCACTGGCAAGATTACTTCCTAAATAAGTTTCCAATGTTTTTTCAAAGTTTTTAATATACAAGGTTAAATTATCCGCAATATTGACAACATAATTGACAAGTGCTGGAATGATCGCAATCATTAAAACAACAATAATTAAAACAAAGACAACAAAAACAAAAATAGAAGAAATTGTATGACTATATTTAATAAGCTTTTTATTTTGAAAAGAATCTAAAAACATTTCAAATTTATAAACCAATGGTTGTAAAAAATAAGCAAGTATTGCTCCTACAATCAAAGGAATAAAAGCTGATAAAATATTGGAAAATAATGAAATATCAAATGTTTTATAAATAAAAATAATAACACACGCACACAAAATAATTCCTACATAATTTTTTACTGTCCTCATTTTAAACCACCTCAAACTTTTTTCCATTATATCACACTCTCTATATTTTTACGATGCTTATTCCAACTTCTTAATAATCTTCTTATATAATAAATACTCATTTTTTCATAAACTTCTTGAGTTTTTAAATCTACTAAACAATAATCTTGTTCATATTTTATAATGGTCAAACCATAATGATATAAACCACTAATGATATCAATATCCAATAAAAAAACCTCCTTTACACATTCTATGTATAAAGTGAGGTATTATAATAAATAAATAATAAATAGCTTAAAGACAACAAAAAGCCACCTATAACATCAGAAAAATAATGTACACCTAAATAGATCCGGCTTAATCCTATTAAAAAAATCATCATCATTAAAAATATTTCTATGACTTTTTTATATTTTAGAGAGCTTTTTTTAACTTCAAGAACTAATAATCCATAACCAATCATTGCTGACATACTATGACCACTTGGGAAACTATAGTTTGTTTCTTTAACTAAATGATATATTTGAGATGGTCTTGGTCTTTTAACTAAAGCTTTAATTATCCGATTCATTCCTTGAATAATTAACAAGTGAATTCCTACCCAAATATCTTTTTTGTTTTTTAAAATCACTAAAGTTAAAACAAGAATCACATAAAACCAAGTACTTCCAAGGGTTGAACAAAGTTTAAAAAAGGATGTCATAAAATCACATTTTAAATTTTGAACCAAACGATAAATGAACCAATCTATTGGTTGAATGACTTGATATTGAATCAAAAAATAATCAATGATAAATAAACAAAGAGGAATCATAAATAAAAATTTCTTTTTCATCTTATTCTTCTATATCTAATTGATAAACTTTTTCAAAGACTTTAATAAGCATACCATAAAGCTTTTCATTACTACTACTAATTAAAAAACCATAAACACGCTTTGTGAGTGCTTTATATAATTTAGGATCATTAAATCCTAAATGTGCATTTAAAAGTTCAATTTGTTCCTTTTGATTTGATCTTAATAACAAATAAACAGTAATAACATATACCTTAGATAAATATTCAATAACATAACTTCTTTGTCTACGACTCTTTAAAGAATAAACATCATATAAATCCCATAAGCTTTTCATTAAGTCAACATAACTATTTGATTTAGAAATATGAATTTTACGACGTGTTCCATAACAATGGAAAGGAACATTTAAATAATACATTGATTTAATATATGGAATTGTTCCATAAACCGTTAATTCATTATAAAAAATATTTTCTTCATCTGTATTTATCTTTTTTAAAGTACTTGTTTTAATAATGACAGAACCTAAATCAATTTGAAAATGTTTATGAAACGCTTTAATATTATGCCATTCAAAAATTGTTTCCATTGGAAAAACATTTTTATAAGAGACACGTTTTTCTTTTTCTTGGGGAATAACATATTTATAATCAGTAACAAGCACATCTAAATTAGCTTGAATTCGAATAAAGTCACGAATCGTTTCAATAACACTTACGAGTGAAGGTTGATCTAAATAATCAAAACATTGAAGTATTTTGAAATAAAGTCCTTCACTATGTTCTAGAGCTATTTTTAAAAAAGGAACATCTTCCCTTGTTGTAATAACTTTTACAGTTTCAGGATAAGCTTCTTCATATTCTTTAGCTACTTGTAATGTTTCGTCATGTGAATGACGATCGACAATTAATACTTCTACTTCATCTTTCATTAAAAGACATGAATTAATGGCTTTATGCATTTCCATGATTGAGTTATAACAAGGTATACATACTGTTAATAATTTCATAATTTAATCCTCCAAAAATATTTTATCATAATTCATCTATTAGTACACGTATTATTGCATTTCCTTTGATTTTGTGCTATTTTATTAAAGTATTTATAAGGAGGAAATAATATGCATTTTGTCATTAATGTATTTGTTGCTGGAGTATGTTTTATCTCTCTTATTTTATTTAAAGAGATTTTTAATAAAATCATGAAAGTCTTATTAAGTGTTGTCGGATGTGGAACTTTATCTTATGCACTTTCTATTCTTATTAAAAAATGCGGTGAATGGTTTGGGTGTTGGTCTGGAGACGCTAAATATATTTTTAGTAATTTCTTATGGATCTTACCAATCGTTCTTGTTGTTTATATTATTATTTGTGTTATCATTGCAAAGAAAAATAAAGCTTAAATCAAAGCTTTATTTTTTTATACCCACAGCTTTTTTCGCAAGTCCATCAGCTACTTCATTATAATAATCGCCACTATGTGCTAAAACCTTTTGAAAATAGATATCAATATTTTTCTTCATTGCCTGTATGGTTTTTACATAGTTTTGCGTTTGTTCCTTATTTGCTTTCCATAAACCTGTTGCCCATTTTTCAATACCTTCATAATCATAGTAAATACAAATAGCTTCATAATGATGATCAATTGCATATTGAATAGCTTTTAAACATCCTAGTATTTCCCCTGAAACATTTCTCATAGAAGCATACTCTGGTTGGCTTCCCTTACCTAATAACTGTTTGATAACCTGTTGTCCTTCGATTAAAACACAACCATATCCATATTCTTTCGTTTTTATATTAAAACTTCCATCAACATAGGCAAGTAATCCTAAATCATCACTTGCTTTCTTCACTTCTTTTCCTATAAATACTTTTGCTTCCTCTTCAGTTGTAAATGATTTATAAACAGCTCCTGAATAACCATTGACTTGTTCTTTACATTCATCCCAAGTATGATAAATTCCTGGCTTTCTTCCTTCTTTAACTGCATAAAATTTTGCCATAGTTTACTCCTTTATTTATTCTTTTTTATTATAATCGTTGAAACAATAATTGTATATCTTTTTCAATTGTTTTAAAATAAATATAGTCTATTTTAAACAAGTGAGGTAAAGTGTATGAAACGATGTCTTATTATTATCAATCCATCATCTGGAAAACATATTATTCAAAATAAACTTGATCGTATTATCGGCCAACTAACTTTACAAAACATTGTAGAACATTTTGAAATATTTTATACAAAGAAAAAAGATGATGCTTATTATAAAGCAAGAGATTGTGATGAAAATCAATATGATTTTATCATGTCTGTTGGTGGTGATGGTACTTTAAACGAGGTTATTTCAGGAATGGTAGATAGTCATAAAAAAATACCATTATGCATATTAGCGGCAGGTACAGTATTTAAATATTCCAAGTTCAGTAAATGGTATTGTAGAAATGATCAAAAACTTTAATGTTATTTCGAGTGATGTAGGAAAAATAAATAATCAATATTTCATTAATGTTGCTGCTGCAGGAATGTTTTCAGATATTTCTTTTGTGGTATCAAAAGAAGAAAAGAAAAAGTTTGGTCCATTAGCTTATTATTTTAAAGGCATGACTCAACTCCCTCAACAATTATCTACAAATCTTCATCTTAAAGTAACGGTTGATGATGAAAGTTTTGAAGAAGATGCTTACATATTTGCCATCACAAATACCAATCGTGTCGGTGGTTTTGATGGTATCATTCCTTTTGCGGATATCAATGATGGAAAACTCGATCTTGTTATTGTAAAAAGATGTTCTGTTACGGATTTAATTGCTTTGATTAAAGATTATCGTTTTGGTAAACATGATAAAAGTCCTTTTATTCACTATGTTCAAGGACAACATATTCACATTACTTGTGATCAAGATCTTACAATGGATATAGATGGTGAAGAAGGAACCCATCTTCCTATCGATATACATAACTTACAAAAATCAATTCAATTATTAGTTCCTTCAAAATAAATAATCATATAAAAAGATTTCACCATTATTTATAACAGTTGAAATCTTTTTTTTATTCTAATTAATAATTTTTAAAACATCTTCTTCATTTGTTACATTAAATATATTTAATGTAAGTTCATTTAGTTTTTCTAGCGATGTATTTGTAAGTTGGTTTTCTAAAGGTCTTGATAAGGTTCCTAGTTTTACTTTAAGTTGTTCTTTTAAAGTGTCTGATTTCCCTTTTTCAATTCCAATTGTTTCTCCTTTCTCTAGTCCTAAGACTTCTCCTTCATTTCTTAATCTTTGAAATAATCTGTCCATTGCTTCACACATATTCATTTCATCTCCTTCTGGTAAGTCTTCTCTTTTAATTTTCGTACGTGTAAATGTTGCCGCCATCATGAAGTTTTCTGTTTCGATTTTACGATTGTTTCTTAAGTCATCATAATTTCCTGCAAACATACTTTGACTGATTTCTACGACATCTCTTAATCGTTGATTGGTAAGCTTTCTTGCATCCATTGTTTTAAGTTCGACAACAGGTAATCTCCAATCATTGATATAAGGTTCCATCTCTGGTGGTATATTTTTCAATGTCTCTTTCAATGTTTCTGGTGATTTCCATTCTTTATCTCCCGTATAGAACACAAAGCTTCCTACTGGATAGACTTCTTGTTTACTTTCAACCTGATTGATATAAATCGTTGCATCATAGTTGAGTATGCGAAAGATCATTTTTTCATCAAAAGTACTTTGATGTTCCACTCCAATAATCACATATTCTCCATGAATACTTGCTTTTCTTACCACATCCCGATATCTTTTGATCTCTGTTGGCCTGTCTACTTTTCCTATCAAGGTCGACAGATCATTTTCTCTTGAAACAAGTTCTTCAGGTTGAATGACCTGTCTCCCGTTAAAGAAAGCATAATTACAAAGATCCGCAAAACATCCTTTATCTCTGAGTAGTTTTTTACAGGTACTGTCACTTGCATTTCTTTCTTTAATGCACATCATCTTTCCTCCTTATATAAATTTTTTATATTAAGGTTTCATACATCGCTTTTTGTTTGTATTTTTTATCATATTTATAAGGAGTTTTTCTGATGCTATTGTACCATGTTATCAAAGACAATTTGTCTCAAATTTGTGTCAAATTTGTGCGTTTTCTAACCATGCGATTTAATTTTTATCTATCATTATTTTAGCTTTCCTCTTTTTCTTCTTCAATGGACGTTTAGTCCAAAGAATACAAAAAAGCTATTGATGGATTAATCCATTTCAATAGCTCCTGTATATAATTGATAATATTTACCTTTTTCTTTAATAAGTGATTGATGATTTCCTCTTTCAATAATGTGACCTTGTTCTAAGACCATAATACAATCACTATTTTTAATTGTTGATAAACGGTGAGCAATAACCAAAGTTGTTCTACCATGCATTAATTTATCCATTCCATCTTGTACAAGCTTTTCTGTACGAGAATCAATAGAAGAAGTTGCTTCATCCAAAATAAGTGCAGGAGGATTAGCAACAGTGGCACGAGCAATCGCTAATAATTGTCTTTGACCTTGAGATAAGTTTGCTCCATCTCCTGTAAGCATTGTTTGATATCCATCAGGTAAATGCTTTACAAATAAATCTGCATTAGCAAGTTTTGCTGCTTCGATACATTCTTCATCAGTGGCATCAAGACGTCCATAACGAATATTATCCATAACTGTTCCAGTAAATAAATGCGTATCTTGTAAAACCACACCTAATGATCTTCTTAAATCATCTTTTTTAATAAGCTTAATATCAATTCCATCATAAGTAATTGAACCTTTTTGAATATCATAGAAACGATTGATTAAGTTTGTAATTGTTGTTTTACCTGCACCAGTAGCCCCAACAAAGGCAATCTTTTCACCAGGATTAGCATAAACATCTACATTGTGTAAAACCATACGATCATCAAAATAACCAAAATCAACACCTTCTAAACGAATATCACCCTTCATTTCTACAAGTTCAACATGTCCATCACTTCGTGGATGTTTCCAAGCCCAATGACCAGTTCTTTTATCTGTTTCTACCATTTTTCCATCAACAGTTTCTACACGACATAAAGTAACAACACCTTGATCATCTTCACTTTCTTGATCTAATAAATCAAAGATACGACCAGCTCCTGCTTGAGCCATAGCGACAGCATTGATTTGTTGAGATATTTGTCCAATAGGTTGATTGAAGCTTTTATTAAGTGTTAAGAAAGCTACAAGAGTTCCGATCGTTAAAGCAAAATGTCCATTTAAAGCAAGAATTGCACCAACAATTGCACAAATAATATAAGAAATATTTCCAAGTTGTACTGTTACTGGCATTAAGATATTCGCAAATTTATGAGCTTGATAAGCACTTTCTTTTAACTCATTATTTAATTTTCTAAAATCAGCAATCGCTTGATCTTCATGATTGAAAACTTTAACAACTTTTTGACCAGAAATCATTTCTTCAATATATCCATTAACTTTACCTAAATCACTTTGTTGTTTAACGAAGAATTTACCTGATAAAGAACCAAGTTTTCTTGAAACAACAAGCATTACCATAAGCATACATACACTTAACACAGTTAAAGGAATATTTAAAATAATCATGGATATAAATGTTGTCACAATAGTCATACAACTTGAAATAAGTTGAGGAATTGATTGTGAAATTAATTGTCTTAAAGTATCAATATCATTTGTATAGACTGACATTGTATCTCCATGAGAAGTTCTATCAAAATAACGAATTGGTAAAGATTCCATATGTTCAAACATATCAATTCTTAAATCTCTTAAAAATCCTTGTGTTACATAAACCATAATACGGTTAAAGGTAAAGGCACAAACAACACCACAAGCATAAAGTGAACCAACACGAATTAAAGCATGAAATAATCCACTAAAATCAGGTGAAGAACTTTTTAAAAGGGGAACAATATAATCATCGATTAATGTTTGCATAAACATTGTTCCTTGAACATTAAATAAAGCATTTCCTACAATACATAGAAAAACAACAATTAAATGTATTTTATATTTACTCCATAACATTTTAAGTAAACGTTTCATTGTTCCTTCTTTCATTATTCTTCCTCCTTCCCTTTCATTTGTGTTTCATAAATTGTACGATAAATTTCATTTGTTTCTAATAATTTTTCATGACTGTCGAAACCATCCACAACACCATCATTTAAAACAATAATACGATTTGCATTTTGAACTGATGAAATACGTTGTGAAATAATAATTTTTGTTGTATCTGGAATACGTTCATTGAATGATTCTTGAATACTTGCATCTGTAGCTGTATCAACAGCACTTGTTGAATCATCTAAAATTAAAATCTTAGGATTTTTAAGTAATGCTCTAGCAATACATAAACGTTGTTTTTGTCCACCTGAAACGTTTGAACCACCTTGTTCAATATACGTATTATAACCATCTTCAAAGCGATCAATAAACTCATCAGCACAAGCTAAACGACAAGCTTCTTTACATTCTTCTTCACTTGCGTTTTCATTACCCCAACGTAAGTTTTGTAAGATTGTTCCACTGAATAAGACATTCTTTTGTAAGACGACAGAAACTTCATCTCTTAAAACTTCAAGATCATAGTTACGAACATCTTGTCCACCAACAACAACGCTACCTTCATCAACATCATATAAACGAGAGATAAGATTTACTAAACTACTTTTAGCACTTCCAGTACCACCAATAATTCCAATTGTTTCTCCACTATGAATATGAAGATCAACATCTTTTAAGACTGCTTCTCCACTACCATGTTTATAAGAGAAAACAACATGATTGAAATCAATTGAACCATCTTTTACTTCAGTTAAAGCTTCTTGAGGAGATACTAAATCAGATTGTTCATTAATAACTTCAGCAATACGTCTTCCTGAAGCAAGTGACATGGTAATCATCACAAAGGCCATAGAAAGCATCATAAGTGACATCATAATATTCATAACGTAACTAAATAAACTTGTAAGTTCACCTGTTGTAAGAGTTCCACCTACGATTGCTTTAGCTCCTAACCAAGAAAGCATTAAGATTGAACCATAAACTGCAATCAACATAGCTGGGTTATTATAAGATAAAACAGATTCAGCTTTGACAAATAATTTATAAATGTTTTGTGCTGCTTTTTTAAATTTTTCATTTTCATATTTTTCTCTTACAAATGATTTAACAACACGAATACCTACAACATTTTCTTGAACACTTTCATTTAATGTATCATATTTAGGGAATACATCATTAAAATATTTTGTTGCATGATACATAATCGTTGCAAGCACAGCCACTAAAAAAACAATGGCAACAACGAAAATCATACTTAATTTAAAATTGATCATCATAGCCATAGAAAGTGCACAAATAAGTGACATTGGTGCACGAATACACATACGAATAATCATTTGATAAGCCATTTGCACATTTGTCACATCTGTTGTTAAACGTGTTACAAGCCCTGCAGTACTATATTTATCAATGTTTGAAAAAGAGAATGTTTGAATGTTTGTATACATCGCATCTCTTAAATTTGCTGCAAAACCAGTTGAAGCTTTAGCTGCATGATTACCTGCTAAAAAACCAAGTGATAATGTTCCTAGGGCAATGACAAACATGAATGCTCCATATTTTGTAACATTAGACATATTTCCAGCTTCAATTCCTTTATCAATAAGACTTGCCATTAATAATGGAATAATAATTTCTAAAACAACTTCTAATGCTGCAAATAACATTGTAAGTAGTGAGTCTTTTTTATACTCTTTAATTTGTTTCATTAAAGTTTTTACCATATTTGACTTCCTTTCCTATTCATTTACCGAACTTCATGAATATTTATAAATCTTCTTTGATGTTATTAATTAATTTATCAGATATTTTAATAAACGAATTTATTTCTTCTTCAGATAAATCTTTAATAAGTTTTTGATGCATTTCTTTCATCTTATCTTCAATTTGTCGATTATGATTTCTTGAAGATTCAGTTAAAACGATTTTCTTTAACCTTGCATCATATTCTACTTCTTCTCGTTCAATCATTCCCTTTTTACACATCAGTTTCAACATTTCTGATGTAGTAGAACGATTGATTGAAAATTCTTTTTCTATATCTTTTGGAAATGTATCAAGTCCATTATCTTCACGCTCTTGAACAAAACCAATAATCCAACAATGCATTAAAGTTGCACGGTCAGGTCGTTGTCCTGTTTCTTTATCCATTGCTTTTCTTAAAAGATTGTTTATAGTCTTAATACGATGTCCAATGGGATCTCTATACATATCATTCCTCCTATATTGTTCGGTTACGAATTGTATGGTAACATACAATTTAAGATTTGTAAACTCTTTTCATAGAAGTTCTTTATAAGTCGTTGTATAATAGAAAAGAAAGTGAGGCAAACAAATGGAAATTAAAGAAAGATTTTTAAATTATGTAAGTTTTGATACTCAATCTGATAGTTATTCACAAACTGTACCTTCTACTTCTAAACAATTAAAATTAGGAAATTATTTAGTTGAAGAATTAAAATCATTAGGAATTAAAAACGCTAAAATAGATGAATTTGGTGTTGTTTATGGAACAATTCCTAGTAATAATAATCATCAAGGAGATGTTATTGGTTTTATTGCTCATATGGATACTTCTCCAGATGCAAGTGGTAAAGATATTCATCCTCAAATCATTAAAGATTATCAAGGACAAAAAATCACTTTAAATGAAGATAAAGAACTTTATCTAGATCCTGAACAATATCCTCAACTCTTACAACTTATTCATCATGATTTAATTACAACTGATGGAACAACTTTATTAGGAGCTGACGATAAAGCAGGTATTGCAATCATTATGCAAATGGTTGAATATATTTATAATCATCCAGAATTTAAACATAATGATATTCAAATTGCTTTTACGCCTGATGAAGAAATTGGACATGGTAGTGATCATTTTAATGTTGAATATTTCAACGCTCAATATGCTTATACTATTGATGGGGGAGATATTCACATTGTAGAATATGAAAACTTCAATGCTTTTAGTGCAGAAGTCAAAGTTCACGGAAGAAGTATTCATCCAGGAAGTGCAAAAAATAAAATGATCAATTCGTCGCGTGTTGCTTACGAATTTGATTCACTTTTACCTGTGCATATGAGACCAGAATCAACTGAGGGTTATGAAGGGTTTAATCACCTTCACTCAATTCAAGGAACATGTGAAGAAACAACTGCTGAGTATATTATTCGTAACCATGATTTACAACAAGCAAAGAAACAATGTCAAGATTTTAAAGACATTGCAGAGTTCTTAAATAAAAAATATGGTTATCAAATTATTGATGTCACAATCACAGAAAGCTATTTAAATATGAAAGAAGCTTTAAAAGATCATATGTTTATTGTAGAACAAGCTTTAACAGCTATTAAAGAAAATGGTTTAGATGCTTATTGTTCACCAATTCGTGGTGGAACTGATGGAGCTCGTTTAACTTTTAAAGGACTTCCTTGCCCTAATCTTGGAACTGGTGGTTTTAATTATCATGGACCTTATGAATATTGTTCACTTACAATGATGGAAAAACAAGTTCAAATTTTACTTCATATTTTAAAAAACACCGCTTCAAAATAAGCGGTGTTTCTTTATGAAAAACAGTTAGAGAAAACTCTAAACTATTTTTTTGACCATTTTTCAAATTCTTCATCAGTAGCTAAAACATAATGAGTTCCATCTACTAAATGTTCAGTACCTTTTGTATAATCTACTCCACTTTCCTTATAATCATAAGTAAATGATTTACGTACTTTTTCTACACGTGGATTAGGATGTGGAATGGCACTTAATAATGATTTTGTATATGGGTGAATTGGATTATCAAAGATTTCTTCAGTAGTTCCTGTTTCTACTAAGTGTCCTAAGTGTAATACCCCAATTTTATCACTGATATATTTAACCATTGATAAGTCATGTGCAATAAATAGATAAGCAATTCCTGTTTCTTTTTGAATCTTTTTCATTAAGTTAACAACTTGTGCTTGAATAGATACATCTAATGCTGAGATTGCTTCATCAGCAATAATTAAATCAGGATTCATAATTAATGCTCTTGCAATACCAATACGTTGTCTTTGTCCACCTGAGAATTGATGTGGATAACGAGAAGCATGTTCTCTTGATAAACCAACAAGCTCAAGAATTTCATAAACTTTTTCATTTCTTTCTTCAATAGAAGAATAAGATTTATGAATATCTAAACCTTGTCCAATGATATCAATGACTTTTTTTCTTGGATTTAAACATGCCATTGGATCTTGGAAAATCATTTGCATTTTTGTATGTAATTCTTTAGCAGTTGCTTTATCTAATTTTCCACCAATTTCTTTTCCATTGAAAACAATTGAACCAGCAGTTGGTTTATATAAACGAATAATACTTCTACCAGTAGTTGATTTACCTGAACCAGATTCACCTACTAAACCATAAGTTTCACCTGGCATGATTTCAAATGAAATTCCATCAACTGCTTTTACAGTAAAGTTACGATTAATTTTAAAATGTTGTTTTAAATCTTTAACGACAAGGATAGGTTCTTTCTTTTCCATTATTCAATACCCTCCTTTTTCATTTTTTCTAATCTATTTTTTAATTCAATTGGCATTTCAACTTTTGGAGCTTTTTCATGCATTAACCATGATGCAACTTTATGAGTCGAACTACCAGGTACTTTAAACATTGGAGGTTCAAGTCTTAAATCAATATTTAAAGCATATTTATTACGTGGAGCAAAAGCATCACCTTTTACTTCATGTGCTAAGTTTGGTGGTGTACCTGGAATTGTGTATAATTCATCATCATCTGTATCTAAATCAGGCATAGATGATAATAATCCCCAAGTATATGGATGACGTGGATCATAGAAAATTTCATCAATTGTTCCAGTTTCTACGATTTTACCAGCATACATAACGTTTACATAATCAGCTACTTTGGCAACAACACCTAAATCATGTGTAATGTAAATAACTGATAAATCTTTTTTCTTTTGAATATCTTGAATTAATTCAAGAATTTTAGCTTGAATAGTAACATCCAATGCAGTAGTAGGTTCATCACAAATTAAAACATATGGATCACATGATAAAGCAATTGCGATAACAATTCTTTGTCTCATCCCACCAGATAATTGGTGAGGATAGTTTTTCATACGTTTTTCAGCATTAGTAATACCTACTAATTGTAATAATTCAACAGCTTTTTTATAAGCTTCTTCTTTTGGTGTGTTATAGTGATGAATCATTGGTTCCATGATTTGATTTCCAATTGTCATTGTAGGGTTTAATGATGTCATTGGATCTTGGAAAACCATGGCAATTTTACGACCACGAATTTCACTTTGCATTTCTTTTTCACTTAATTGACAAATATCTTTAGTGATTCTTTCACCAGTATTTTCATCAGTCCAAGTGTAATTAATAGAACCACCATCAATTGAACCATTACCAGCCATGATACCCATAATTGCTTTTGTAGTAACTGACTTACCTGATCCTGATTCACCAACGATAGCGATTGTTTCACCTTTATATAAATCTAAGTTAACACCACGAATTGCATTAACTGTTCCACTATCAGTTCTAAAAGAGATATTTAAATCTCTGACTTCTAATATTTTTTCTCTTTCTGCCATAATTACATCTCCTTCATAGTTGGATCAAGTGCATCACGAAGTCCATCACCAAATAAGTTGAAACTTAACATTAAGATAGAGAAAATAATAACTGGAATTACCATCATGTAAGGGTAAATAGTAATTGAGTTAAATCCATCATTAATTAATGTACCTAATGAAGCCATTGGAATTGGTAAACCTAAACCAACGAATGATAAATATGCTTCATAGAAGATAGCATTTGGAATAGACATCATAATCATAATAATCATTTGACTATAAATATTTGGTAAAATTTCTTTAAAGATAATGAACATGTTACTAGCTCCTAAAGTACGTGAAGCTAAAACGAATTCTTCTTCTTTTACTCTTAAAACTTGAGCTCTTGTAATTCTTGACATACCAATCCATTCAGTAAATGATAAAGCCATGATAATTGTAAATAATGATGCTTTCATGACCATTAATAACAATGTTAATATTACTAAAGTTGGGATAGAGTTTATGATTTCTTGAATTCTTTGCATTACTGAATCAACTTTACCTCCAAAATAACCAGAGATAAGTCCGTATGTCATACCTACAATCACATCAATAAAGATTGCAACGACAGCAATAAATAATGAATATCTTGTACCTGTCCAAACACGTACAAATAAATCACGTCCATAAGTATCAGTACCAAAGAAATGTTCAGCACATGGTGAGATACTTGAAATTTTTGTATTAATTGCATCAAATTTATATGATGAAAACATTGGTGCAAAAATAGCGAATACTGCAATAACTAAAATACAGATTAAACCAATAACTGCACCTTTATTCTTTTTAAAACGATTTAAAGAATCTTTCCAAGCAGGAAGTGATGGAGCAACAACGTCTTTAGTAATGTCTTGTTTGTCTCCAACGAATTCAAAATCGTCTGGTAAAAATTCAATCTTTTCTAAATCCATTATTAATCATCCTTTCCTAATCTAATTCTTGGATCGATAATTCCATAAGAAATATCAATAATTAACATCATAAAGATATACATTGCAGCATATAAGAATGAACAAGCTAAAATGATGTTGTAATCATTTGATAAAATACTATTAATTAATAATTTACCTAATCCAGGAACAGAACAAATCTTTTCAACGACCATTGTACCTGTCATTAAGTTAACTAAGATAGGTCCTAAAATTGTAATAACTGGAATTAATGCATTTCTTAATGCATGTTTGAAAATTAAAGTTTTACGATCTAATCCTTTTGCTTTTGCAAGAGTCATATATTCACTTGTTAAAACTGAAACCATTTCAGTACGTGTAAAACGTGCAACGTTAGCAATAACACCAACAGATAATGCTAAAATTGGCATAATTGATGATTTTACTGCGTTCGATGAACTATATGAAGTTGGTAACAATCTTAATTTTGAAGCAAATAATAATAAAATTAACATTGCGAATACAAATGAAGGAATAGAAACTCCAATTACAGAAATAACTGTAGCAATAGTATCCCAAATTGTATTTTTATGTAATGCAGCAAATACCCCTAAGAACATACCAATAACTGTTCCAATAATTACTGCACATAAACCGTAAATCATAGATAATTTTGCAGCACTTCCGACAAGTGAAGATACTTGCATATCTTTGTATAAGTTAAATGAAACACCGAAATCCCCTGTTAACATATTTTGAATATAACGTACGAATTGAACTGGTATTGGTTTATCCAATCCGTATTGAGCTTCAATAGCCGCTCTGGCTGAAGCACTTAATTTTTCATTGTTAATTGGAGAACCAGGTAAAAATTTAACCATTAAAAATAATACCATTAAAATAACGAATAAAGTAATTAACGAAATAACTAAACGTTTTCCGATATATTTTAAGGTCGAATTACTCATCTTTTTTCCTCCTATATTTATTTAAAAAAGAAACACAATACAGAATACTATATTGTGTTGTCCTCTCTATGTTCTTTTTTCTAATTTGAACTATTTTGAAACATATTCGAATGTATATGGAACACCTACAGGTCTAATTACTAAACCTTTTACATCTTTATTTTGTAAAGTTGCAGTACCTTTTTCGAATACTGGGATGTAACATAAATCATCCATCATAATTTTTTCTGCATCAATCATTTCTTGCCAACGAGTATTAGCATCAGATTCATTAGCAACTTTATCCATTAATGCATCTAATTCACTGTTTGTATATTTACCATAGTTGTTACCATTAGTAGAAATACCCATTGTTAAGTAAGTTGTAGGATCACCATAGTCAGGTCCCCAACGAGTTGTAGCTAAATCATAATCACCATTTTTTTGTTTGTTGTAGATACGATCTTGTTTAGTAGTAGCTACCATTTCTACTTTAATACCATCTAATTTACTTAAAGCGTTTTGTAAATAAGTTGCGAATACATCCATTGGAGATTCATCTGTACCATAAGTAACTCTTAAAGTAATTTCAGATTTTCCTAATTCTTTTAATCCTTCATCTAATGCAGCTTGAGCAGCTTTTTTATCATATGAAGTATAAGTATCTGCTTCATCACGGAAATCTTTTCCTTCTGGAGAAATTGATAATCCTGATGGAACAAATCCTTTAGCAGCTTGTGAACCATCTTTTAAGACATTTTCACATAAGTCTTTTCTATTGATTGCTAGTGAGATTGCTTTTCTTACATTTAAGTTAGCTAAATCACTATTTTGGAAGTTTACTGAAATATAGAATAAGTAACCTTCATTAATTTGTTTGAATGAATCATCTTTTTTGTATTTATCAACTAAGTCTGAGTTGATTGGAGCGAAATCAGTTTCACCTGCTTCGAATGCTTGAGCAGCAACTTTTGGATCTTGAACTAATTTCATTACTAATTTGTTAATTTTAACTGTTTTAGCATCATAATATTTATCATTTTTTTCAAATTCAGCTACTGAACCTGGTTCCCAGTTTGTCATAGTGAAAGCACCATTTCCTAAAATAGTTTTAGCACTCTTACCATATTTGTCACCTTGTTTTTCGCAGAATTTTTCATTGATTGGATAGAAACATGGGAATGACATTAATTCATCAAAGAATGAAACACGAGTAGTTGTAGTAACTTCTAATGTTTTATCATCGACTGCTTTAACACCCATTGCATCTAAATCAGCATCTGTAATATCTTCTTCATTGTCAATTTTATCTGACATTTCTTGTGCTCCTACGATACTTGCAATACCATCACAGAACATGTAGTAATATTGACCTTTCTTTTGGAAGATTCTATGCCAAGCATAAACGAAATCATTTGCAGTAACAGGATCACCGTTAGCCCATTTAGCATCTTTTCTGATTTTGTAAGTATGAGTTAACCCGTCATCTGAAACTTCAGAAGATGAAGCAACACCATTTACGATATTACCTTTCTTATCTGTTTTCATAAGCCCATCAATAACAGCATGCATTGCTGTAAATGAGCATCCGTCATCGGCATCTGATGAATCTAAATTTTTGATATCTAATTCACTTGAGAAAGTGTAAGTAGATGAATCTCCTCCTGATCCCCCACAACCAGCAAGAGTTAGAGCCATCATAGCACAAAGCACCATTGATAATAGTTTTTTCATATTCTCTCTTCCCTTCTTAAATTATCTTTTGTGCAATAAATCGACATGTTGTATACAATTTATCGATTTATTAACTTCATAATAGTTGATTAGCCTTTAAAAGTCAATACTATTTTTGCATATTTATATACAATACAATATATTAATTTATTAATGTGATAGTTTTTTATTAGAAAAGACATAATATTTTCTTATTATGCCTTTTCTCTTTTTATTCAGTTTTTTCTACATATTCAAAAGAAATTGTTCTACATGGTTTAATAACTAGATTTTTTACTTTTGGATTTTGTAATGTTGCCGCTCCTTTTTCAAAAACAGGAATATATGCATAATCATCTAGTAAGATTTTTTCTGCATCTTTCATTTCTTGCCAACGTTTATTCACGTCTGATTCAACCCCTACTTGATCTACAAGTTGATCATATTCACTATTAGACCATTTTCCATAGTTATTACTATTTGTTGATAATGCAATTGTTAAATAAGTTGTAGGATCTCCATAATCCGGTCCCCAACGTGTTACTGCTAAATCAAAATCACCATTTTTTTGTTTGTTGTAGATACGATCTTGTTTAGTAGTAGCTACCAT
>OCHA01000845.1_pt1 | contig 28961 bp, 27 predicted proteins | sample 1538591 | NCBI WGS metagenome assembly OCHA01 (sample SAMN04571710, study PRJEB22368) | human gut metagenome | biome: human gut; material: stool | host: Homo sapiens | place: Luxembourg | collected 2012-09-06 | reverse complement strand
GGTGTAGAGGGCTTGTGATGGCCCTTTGAGGCGTTCTACCATGTCTCAAGAAGCCTTGCCCGTTCGCAAGAACGCGCGTGGGAGTATCACTGTAGAGTATTTTGTTGAACAGGGCAACTATAATGTCTGTGAGATTAATGAGGCATTGTTTGCCTTTGACCAAAGCCTCATTGGAGGATAATAAATACATTAGGTAGTAATATCAAATTTGAAAATGTCGCTTTTCATGCGACCATTCCAATAGAAGAAAATGTTATCATGTGGCTGTGAGGTGAAAAACCAAGCAGCCATTTTTATATGGTAATTAAAATACGCCTAAGTGGCGAGATAATTGGGAGGACAGGAACATGAGAAAGGATTTGACAGAACTTGTTTTTATTATTGACCGCAGCGGTTCCATGAGTGGATTAGAGAGCGATACTATTGGTGGATTTAATTCAATGATTAGAAAGCAGAAACAGGCAGAGGGCGAAGCATTGATCTCGACGGTTTTGTTTGACAATGTGAGCGAGGTCTTGCATGATCGCGTAAATGTGAAGGATATTCAGCCAATGACAGAACATGACTATACGGTACGAGGAACAACAGCTTTACTAGATGCAATTGGCGGAGCAATTCATCATATTGGAAATGTCCACAAGTATGCACGCCAAGAAGATGTACCAGAGCACACCATGTTTGTAATCACGACAGATGGAATGGAAAATGCCAGCCGGTATTACAGCAGTGACAAGGTCAAGAAAATGATCGAGCGCCAGAAGGTAAAGTATGGCTGGGAATTTCTTTTCCTGGGAGCAAATATTGATGCAGTAGAAACAGCAAGTCACTTTGGCATAGGAGCAGACCGTGCAGTTAACTATAATTGCGACAGCGAGGGAACATCATTAAACTATGAAGTAGTCAGTGAGGCAATATGTTCCGTAAGATGCAGTGCACCGTTAAAGGCAGACTGGAAGAAACGAATTGACGAGGACTATAAGAAAAGGGGGAGAAAGAAGTGATTTGATCTGGAAATTGAAGCGCCTTTCTTGTATAATGGACTCATCTGAAGAAAACGAATGAAAGGAATGCATATGAGCGATAAAAAAATAGTGTCAAAGAGCAAAGATGCTTACATAAAAAGAAAAAAGGATATGAATTTTCAAAGCGTGGAATCTATGCAGTCCGTTGTTAATGTTGTGAATGAGGCGGCAGCCGCTTTAAATGATAAAAGGCGTACCATTAGAGAAAGTGCAATACCAGAGGTGCTTGCGGGTGCTTTGGGAGCAGGAATTGGTGGCGTTGGCTCTTTTGCAGCACTTTATGGTCTTGGTGTAGTAGGCTTGTCAGCTGCAGGTATTACATCTAGTCTGGCAACGGCAGGTACAATTGTTGGTGGTGGAATGGTAGCTGGAGTATTTGTGCTTGCAGCACCGGTAGCCATACTTGCAGCTACAAGCGTAGGTGTTGCATCACATTTAAAAAATAAGCAACTAAGACGAGAAAAAGAACGTTTGTATAAAGAAGCGTTGAAAAAACATGACGCCATAATAAAAGCAATGAAGGCAGATGCGGATGCAGATAAGGAACGTTTGGATTATCTCCAAAGTCTGAATATTCTGTTGCAGCAGGCAATCAAAGACTTGAGGCACGATCTGGGCTTCACAGCATAATGTGAAGCCTGAATTTGAGAAAAGAAGGCCGACGATGAGTAAATATAAATATTCTAAAACAGAACAGCAGATAAATAATGTTCTGAAATATCATGATGAAGAACTGAAAAAAATCAAAACTGAACAACCTTCTATGTCTGAACTTGATAGCAGAATTCAAGAAAGCGAAGACTTGCTTCGAATGCTTGGGTACACGAAAATGCCGATACTACCAAAGCGAGAAGAATCAAAGAGAGTGATGGTAGTACCTTCATGGGAAGATTTATGTATGGAAGCAGAGAATGCTGTTGGTAAAGGAAATGTACTTGAATCAATTTTCACAGAGGCGGAACTTAAAACAAATGCCAAAGAAATCCGTATGCTGAATGAGGAATTTAAACAGCTCCATCATTTGGACAAATACGATATTTCAATCAGTGTCGTTGCAGGGATACTTGCAGCTACTGTTGATATTCTGCTGGTAGGTATTCCACAAAAGACATCAGAAGGCTTGAAAGGCGGACCACTCTCAAATTATGTCAGGGAGTGGTTTGACAAAAGATTCCCAGCGGAAGAGATGGAAAAACTGGCTAATTCAAAAGTTAGTAAAGTGCCATATGATGCACAGGACAATCGAAATACCACTATATATGTAGGAGGACTATCTACCTATTATCATCGGTTGCTTTCACTTGGGCATGATCCTTTGCTTGGTCTTATTTTTGGTGTGGTTGACATTTTGACAGGCAGAATGACCACGATTGATAAAACAGGAAAAATTGTGTCACAGGTTATTGAAAATTATGCTGGTCGAAAAGAAACAGATATTTTTGTGGCTATAGCAAAACAGATTATACATTTCAAGTCTGATATTACAACATCGATGGGACTTCCGGCACCTTTGATGGGATTATTTAACTTCCTGCAGTTTGGCAGTATTGGAGAAGAAGAACAGACAATAGCAGAAATTGTACAGGGAATGTACTATGAGGGGTATGACTTTATTCATTTCTGTACATTATCTATTCCTATCATGATTGTTGAAGTTATCACACGCATCGGCTATGGCATTAAAAGAATAAAGGAAGGTCATGCCATAAAGGATTCAATTCCATTTTCACTGAACAGGGAAAAACATCCAAAACTTGGAACAATGCTTTTTATCGGACATTCTGCAGCAACGGTAGCAAATGCTGGAAAAGTATATTTTATGAAGGATCCTATGGTGATTAATTATCCTCAATGGATGGCTTTTGCCAAGTATTCGTATCAGCAATTAAAATGGGTTTTGCTTCATAAAGCAAATGCACGAGATGCTTATGTAGGTGGGATTTTGTGTGAGAAAATGGACGAAGTTTTTAACTCGACCAATGAAACCTTTGATGAAATCTCAGCAAATTATATTGTTGTATTCGAATAAGGAAAGCAGGGAGAACAGGAGATTCGCCATGAATGTTAAAATAATACGCTCAAACAGAAAGACGCTAGCAATCCAGATCAATCCAAATTTATTAGTGACAGTGCGAGCACCAATGTATGCGCCTCAAAGCGATATTGAGCGTATTTTAAGAGAGAAGGAAGGCTGGATACAAAAGCATATCGAGAAAATCAGAGAGCAGGAAGCAAAGAAGAAGGAGATACAAGGCGAGTCTGTGGAAAGTGAGTATTTGACAAATGAGGAGATTAAAAAACTTGCAGACAAAGCCTTGCAGCACATTCCGAAGCGAGTAAGCTATTATGCAAAGCAGATCGGTGTTACATATGGAAAAATAACAATTCGCAATCAAAAGACAAGATGGGGAAGCTGCAGCAGCAAAGGAAATCTTAATTTTAATTGCTTACTAATGCTGACACCGCCAGAAGTGATTGACTATGTTGTCGTGCATGAGCTGTGTCATCGAAAAGAAATGAATCATTCAGGGGCATTTTGGGCAGAGGTAGAGAAGGTGATTCCTGACTATAAAGAGCAGGTCAAGTGGCTGAAAGAGAATGGGGGAAAGGTAATAGGGAGGATGAAGCAGTAGGTTAAATTTGATAAATAATTACGATTAAGAGATAAGCGGCAGCTGCAAGAGCAGGGGCCGCTTTTCCATTTCCTTTTAAAACGAAATGAACGAAAGAACAAACTAAAACAAGTCGAAATTCGACAAAATTCCTCTTTTGAATAATCAAATTATATTGCAAATTCAATTTTAAAATTGTATAATTGACATTAACAGTGATTTTAGAGAAAGATGAGGTGTATCTTACTAAAATTATATACAAAAGTATCGGAAGAGTCTTTTGTGTGAAAAATTGAAAACGTGATTGTAATGGTACGATAGGAAGGAAAATGTGTACGATAGGAGGAAGCAGTAAGGTGTATTCAAATTTTGACTTTTTAAAAGAAAAATTTCCAGTTCTGGCAAATTTTGGAGAACTTGCCGAGAAATATTTATATAGTGATTCAAATTCCTGCTTGTTGAAATTAGGAATGATAGGGGAAACTATTGTTAATTTGATTTTTATCTATGACAGGATTGATTTGCCTGTTGATAATACCTCTGCAAATCGTATTCATACATTATATCGTGAAGGTGTAGTTACGTCTGATTTGGCAGATATTCTTCATGGTCTTAGAAAAATCAGAAATAAGGCTGTTCATGAAAATTATGCATCAGTTGAAGATGGAAAAATTTTTATTCAGATGGCGTATAGTTTGACAGAATGGTTTATGCAAACGTATGGTGATTGGAATTATCAGAACAAACCGTTTGAAATGCCAGATAAAAATGTTCGATTAGAAATTGTCGATAAAGAAAAAGAACAAACCGAAGAAGAAAAGTTGATCGCAGAGGCATCCAAGGTTGCAGCAATGGCTCTGAGTGTTAAAAAAGAAGAACGTAAAAGCCAAGCAGGAAAAGCAATGCGGCAGAGGGTAAAATCAGAGGCAGAGACCAGATATCTTATTGACGAACAGTTACGTAAAGTTGGATGGGAAGTAGATACGCAAAAGCTGCGTTACTCAAAAGGAACTCGTCCAGAAAAGGGAAGAAATATTGCGATAGCCGAATGGCCGACAGATTCTACTGTTGGCAAAAAAGGATTTGCAGATTATGCGTTATTTATTGATGAACGGCTTGTTGCCATAATTGAGGCGAAAGCAATTCATAAGGATATTCCATCAGTAATCGATTATCAATGCAAAGATTATTCCAGAAATGTACGTGCTGAAGATGAAAAGTATCAAATTGGTATGTGGAGGAATTATAAGGTGCCATTTGTCTTTGCAACAAATGGAAGACCTTATCTGGAGCAATATGATACGAAAAGTGGTGTGTGGTTTCTTGACTTAAGAAAGTCTGATAATGCCCCAAAAGCATTGAAAGGGTGGATGAGTCCTACTGGTATGTTAGAACTGCTTGAACGGGATATTGCAGCAAAAGATCAAGCATTACAAGATATGCCATATGATTTACTGCGCGATAAAGACGGCCTGAATCTTCGAGACTATCAGTTAAAAGCAATTCAGGCAGCTGAACATGCAATTTTGAATGGGCAACAGAATATTTTGTTGGCGATGGCTACGGGTACGGGTAAAACACGCACAATCCTTGGGATGATTTATCGTTTCTTGAAAACAGGTCGGTTTCGCAGAATTTTGTTTCTGGTAGATCGTACATCGCTTGGTAAACAAGCAACAGATGTATTCGAGGAAGTAAAGCTAGAAGAACTAATGACACTTGATGATATTTATAATATTAAAGGTCTGGAAGACAAGGTGATTGATAAGGAAACAAAACTGCAAGTGGCTACGGTGCAGAGCATGGTAAAACGTATTCTTTATAATGAAGGAGATACGATGCCTGCGGTTACAGATTTTGATTTGGTTATCATTGATGAAGCGCATCGTGGCTATATTTTAGACAAGGAAATGGGAGAGGACGAACTTCTTTATCGTGATCAGATTGATTATCAGAGCAAATATCGTTCTGTTGTGGAGTACTTTGATGCAATAAAAATTGCATTGACGGCAACTCCTGCTTTGCAAACAACAGAGATTTTTGGACAGCCTGTATATAAATATACATATAGGGAAGCAGTTATTGAAGGCTACCTTGTAGATCATGATGCACCGCATCAATTAACAACAAAGCTAAGCAAAGAAGGAATTCATTATAAAAAAGGTGATATAGTTACAAGATATGATTCCATAACAGGGGAGATCACAAATTCAGAGCTATTGGACGATGAACTCGATTTTGACGTAGATAAATTTAACCGTCAGGTAATTACGGAACCGTTTAACAAAGCTGTACTTGCCGAGATTGCTCGCGACATTGATCCTGAAACGCCTGAGGTGCAAGGAAAGACATTGATTTATGCAGTTGATGACCAACATGCAGATCTTATTGTAAAAATTTTAAAAGAAATCTATACAGAGACAGGTGTGGATAATGATGCCATTATGAAAATAACGGGCAGCGTTGGTGGTGGTAATAAGAAAAAGATTGAGGAGGCCATTCAACGATTTAAAAATGAGCGATATCCAAGTATTGTCGTTACGGTAGATTTGTTGACAACCGGTATTGATGTGCCAGAAATTACAACGCTTGTATTTATGCGGCGTGTAAAATCAAGAATTTTATTTGAACAGATGCTTGGACGAGCTACCAGACTTTGTCCTGAAATTCATAAGACGCATTTTGAAATTTATGATCCTGTAGGTGTATATGATTCATTAGATGAAGTCAATACAATGAAACCTGTTGTTGTAAATCCAACAGCAACTTTTACACAATTACTAGAAGGTTTGGAAGTGTTGACAGATGAAAAAGAGGTGCAGAATCAGATTAATCAAATTATTGCAAAGCTGCAGCGCAAAAAGCAAAATATGAGCAGCAAAGCAATGGAACATTTTATTAGTCTGTCTGGTGGATACAAACCGACACAGTTTATTGCCAATATCCAGAGTTGTGATAGCCCTTCAGAAGCAAAGAAACAACTGCTTGCTTGTGGAGAGCTGTTTAAAATGCTGGATCAGTTAAAACCAAACGGTGGTCGGTCTGTTGTTATCTCAAAGCATGAAGATGAATTGTTGGAACATACAAGAGGCTATGGCAATGGAAGTAAGCCAGAAGATTATTTGGATGCCTTTGCTGCGTATGTAAAGACAAAAATGGATGAGATTGCAGCACTCAATATTGTTTGTACCAGACCAAAAGAATTGACACGCGATAGCTTAAAATCGCTGCGCCTTACATTAGATAGAGAAGGTTTTACGACGCAGCAGTTAAATACAGCGATTTCTCAAATGACCAATCAGGAGATTACGGCGGACATTATTAGCTTAATTCGTAGATATGCGATTGGATCTGCACTGATTTCGCATGAGGCTAGAATCAAAAGAGCAATTGATAAGCTTAAAAAAGCACACAATTTCTCCAAACAGGAATTGAACTGGATTGCCAGAATGGAAAAATATCTGATGGAGGAATCGGTACTGAATGTTACTGTGTTTGATGAAGATGGACGATTCAGATCACAGGGAGGATTCAATAAAATTAATAAAGTATTTGGAGATAAATTAGAAAACATCGTATTTGAACTGAATGAGTATTTATACGATGATGGAGGAAGAACAGCATGACAACCCAAGAAATTGTTTCAAAGCTCTGGAATCTTTGTAATGTGTTAAGAGATGATGGTATTACCTATCATCAGTATGTTACCGAGCTTACCTATATTTTATTCTTGAAAATGGCAAAGGAAACAGGTGCAGAAAGCCAGATTCCAGAATGTTATTGTTGGGATAAATTAACGGAAAAGAGTGGTATTGAATTAAAGAAATTTTATGAGGAGCTATTGAAGCATCTGGGCGAAAAGTGCACAGGACGCGTCCGTGAAATTTATCAGGGTGCAGCAACAAACATTGAAGAACCAAAGAATCTTGAAAAAATCATTACGACAATTGACGGTTTGGATTGGTTTTCTGCTCGTGAAGAAGGCTTAGGAAATCTTTATGAGGGATTACTGGAAAAGAATGCAAATGAGAAAAAATCTGGAGCGGGCCAGTATTTTACCCCTCGTGTGCTGATTGAGGTAATGACACGTTTGATAAAACCACAGCCGGGTGAGCGCTGCAATGATCCTGCTTGTGGAACATTCGGTTTTATGATTGCAGCCAATCAGTATGTGAGAGAGCAAACCGATGATTTTTTTGATTTGGATGCAGACACCGCAGCATTTGAGCGAAAAGAGGCATTTTCTGGTGTAGAATTGGTACATGACACACATCGTCTTGCATTAATGAATGCAATGTTACACGATATTGATGGAGAAATTATCCTGGGCGATACATTATCCAACATTGGTAAGAGCATGAAAGGATACGATGTCGTATTGACGAATCCGCCATTTGGAACAAAAAAAGGTGGTGAGCGTGCAACTCGTGATGATTTTACCTTTCCTACCAGTAATAAGCAGTTAAATTTCTTACAGCATATTTATCGTAGCTTAAAGGCAGATGGAAAAGCGCGTGCAGCAGTTGTTCTGCCAGATAATGTTCTTTTTGCAGATGGTGAAGGTGAGAAGATTCGTGTTGACTTGATGGACAAGTGCAATTTACATACCATTCTTCGCTTGCCAACTGGCATTTTCTATGCGCAGGGCGTAAAGACAAATGTATTATTCTTTACTCGTGAAAAGACGGATAAGGGAAATACAAAAGAAGTTTGGTTTTATGATCTGCGTACCAACATGCCTTCCTTTGGAAAGACCAACCCATTGAAGAAGGAACATTTTGCAGACTTTGAGGCAGCATATGAAGCAAAAGACCGCTATGCAGTTGAGGATGAAAGATGGAGCGTTTTCACTCGCGAGCAGATTGCAGAGAAAGGAAACAGCCTTGATATCGGCTTGATTCGTGATGAATCAATTGTAGATTACGAGGATTTACCAGATCCAATTGAAAGTGGTGAGGAAGCAATTGCACAGTTAGAGGAAGCAGTTGATTTGCTGATGAGCGTTGTGAAAGAATTGAAAGTGTTGGAAAGCTCGGAGGTGTAAGAAAAGATGGCAAAAGATAAAAAGGCAGCAAAAGAGCTGACAATAGAAGAAAAGTTAGCTCAGGCACTTGTGCCGGTGGAGGAGCAGCCGTATAAGATACCGGAGAATTGGTGCTGGACGACGGTAGATAAAGTGTCAAGAGTTATTACAGGTAGTACTCCAAGTAAAAAAAATCTTGAGTATTATGGAACAGAGTTTCCTTTTTTCAAACCTGCTGATTTGGACGCTGGACGGCATGTATATAAAGCATCGGAATATCTGTCAGAAGAAGGAAAAAAAGTTTCTAGGATAATTCCAACAAAATCAACAGTTGTTTGTTGTATAGGTTCTATTGGAAAGTGTGGGTATTTAGAAACAGAAGGAACAACAAATCAGCAAATAAATTCTGCAATTCCAAAGATAAATTCTTTGTATTTGTATTATTATATGAATACTGATAATTTTATAAACCAACTTTGGAAAAAAGCTTCAGCAACAACAATAGCGATTGTTAATAAGGCTAAGATGGAAACTTGTATGTTTCCTTTGGCACCTTCAGGAGAACAGCAGCGCATTGTTGATTGTATAGAAAGTATATTTTTTAGGCTAGATGAAGCGAAAGAAAAGGCTCAAGCAGTTGTGGATGGTTTTGAATTGCGTAAGTCTGCAATTTTACATAAGGCGTTTACAGGTGAGTTGACAAAGCAATGGAGGAAAAACAAAGGAATAGATTTAAATAGTTGGAATATTGTTAAATTTAAAGAGCTTGGTAAGCTAGAAAGAGGCAGATCTAAACATCGTCCTAGAAATGACCCCAAATTATTTAATGGAAATTATCCGTTTATTCAGACTGGTGATGTCGCAAAAGCTGGAATGTATATCATAGAACATACTCAAACTTTGAGTGATTTTGGAATGGAACAAAGCCGGATTTTTCCTAAAGGAACGCTTTGTATTACTATTGCAGCCAATATTGGGGATGTGTCGATATTGACCTATGATTGTTGCTTTCCAGATAGCGTTGTTGGCTTTACACCAAATAGTAAAACAACATCAGAATTTATATATTATATGATGAACATTATTCAGCGTGAACTTGAAGCAAATGCACCTGCAACGGCACAGAAAAATATTAATCTAAAAATATTAAATGAGCTAGAACTGAAAATTCCTTCAATTAGTGAACAAAACGAAATACTTGTTGTATTAAAGTGTGTTTTTGAAAAGGAAGAAAAAGTAATGGAATCTGCGAGAAATGTTATAAGTCAAATTGATACTATAAAAAAGGCAATTCTTGCTCGTGCATTCCGTGGTGAATTAGGAACTAATGATTTAACGGAAGAAGCAGCAATAGAAGTGTTAAAATTAATATTGCAAAAAGAATGATATCAGGTAATCTATGAATCTGGGGATATTGTGAGATATTACTGTATGAAAGATATGTACTAGCACTTTATTAAAGTACTAGTAATGAAATAGAAGGATAGACAGGAGCAAAAGGGGGTACAAATGGCTGATAAAGAGTACAGGGATCTAGCACCAATTAGTGATATTGAAGACGGTAAAGAGTATTTAGAAGCTTTGAATTGGGCGTTGGATAATCCTAAAATAAAAAATATTGCTTTAACAGGACCGTATGGAGCTGGAAAAAGTAGCATTATTGATACATTTTTAAAGCAAAATAGTAAAAAACAAAATAATATTTGTAAAAAATCTTTATTTAGAAAAAATATGGCTGAAAAATCTATTAAAATATCTATGGCAACATTTGCCCAAGCTGGTGATTTAGATTCAGATGAAAAAATTCATATTGAAGCTAATGAAGTAGAAGAGGGAATTTTAAAACAGCTTTTTTATAAAGTTGAGCATAAGAAAATACCACAAAGTAGATATAGAAAATTACATGTGGAGAATTTTAAGACCAGTTTGTTTAAAGTTATTGCGTTAACAACTATGATGGTAATTTTAGGAGATATATTAAAGCCAGAAGTAATTGGAGATATTTGGAAAAAAATAACAGAGTTTACAGAAAAATACTATTTGCCAGAAATTTCTTCGTATATAATACTGGGAATATACGTTATTGCATTTGTGGTAACAATAAGCCATATCTGGTCTTCTATATCAACCAGATATCACGTAAAAGAAATAACTTTGCCAGCTGATGCTAAGGTCGAAAAAGATAATAACCTTTCAGAATCAGTATTTAATAAAAATCTTGATGAAATTATGTATTTTTTTGAAGCAACAGGGTATAGAATTGTATTTTTTGAGGATTTAGATAGATTAGATGATCGAAAAATATTTGTGCATTTAAGGGAATTAAACAATCTTTTAAATAATGATGATACCATTAAAGAGAAACCCATTGTGTTTATTTATGCGGTAAAAGATGATATTTTTACTAAAGATGATAGAACTAAATTTTTTGATTTTATTATACCTGTTATTCCAGTTATTAATTCGACAAATTCTGGAGAAATATTATTGAAAAGGTTGCAGGAATCAGAAAAGAATGGAATTCAACACAATATTTCATCTGACTTTATATTTGATGTATCGCCATATATTTCTGATATGCGAGTACTTCAAAATATATATAATGAATTTGTTATATATAAAAATTTGTTAAGCGTGCATCAAGCATTGGCATTACGGGATGAGCAGATGATGGCAATGATAATATTTAAAAATTTGTATCCAAAGGATTTTGCTGATATACAAAATGAAACGGGTATTATTAAAAAAGCTTTTGAAAATAAAAATAGATATATTAAAGTTAAAATAGACTCATTACAAAATGAGTTGAATTTTATTTCAGACTCATTAAAAAAAGCAGATGAAGATCATTTGAAAACTGTTCAAGAGCTCAAAGTAGCAATGTTAACTGGTATAACTGGAAATAGAGGAATTGCTATATTATTTTATGGTGGCAATGGTAGCAATAATATTTCTGCTGAAAAAATTTTGGAAAAATCATTTGATATGAGAAAATTTGCAGAGCAAGATTTTCATTATATTCGATATACCGATTTTAGAGGAGCATCAAGTCAAGTTAGTATAGGGGATTTTAAGGAAAAAATAAGATCATATGTAGACCGATGGGAATATTTGAATATATTAGAAAATCAAGGAAAGGAAAATTTAAATAGAAAATTTGATGGCATAAAACAAAAATTTCATTTCTTAGAGAGTAAAAAAATTGCGGATTTGATTGAAAATGAAACAGATTTTGAATTCGATGAAGGCGTTTCAAAAAATAAATTACTAGTTTTTTTACTTCGAAGAGGATATATTGACGAAAATTATGCGAACTGTATAAATTATTTTAAAGGTAATAGCATAACAACGGCGGACATGAACTTTATTCTTTCTGTAAAAAATAGGGAACCGAAGTCGTTTGACTACTCATTAACGGCAACAAGGTTGGTTGCTAAAAGGTTACAGCTGTACGAATTTGAACAGAAGGCAATATATAATTTTAGTTTAATGGAACAGCTGCTTAGTAACGATGATGAAGTGGAGAAACGAAAAATTTTTATTGAACAGTTATCAGATGAAAGTGATGAAAGCTGGCAATTTATTGATGAGTTTATGGAAAGAACAAAGTTTAAGGAAAAATTTATTGTACTGCTGTCAGATGCATGGATTGAAATATGGAAGTATATTTCAACACTTCCTGTCATTCAATATGAGCGCCAACTTTATTATTTGAATCTATTTTTTTTAACTTTGAATATAGAGAAAATTAAAGAAATGAATGTTGACGATTGCCTTAAAAATTATTTGGAAGAACATGAAGATCTTCTTTCAAAAGTATCTAAAAGTGTTAGTGCTGATATATTGTGCGAAGTTATTAAAAACTTAAATGTGTCATTCGGAAAAATACAAATAAAAGAAGTACCAAATCAGATCTTGGATTATATATTTGATGGCCAGTTTTATGATTTAAACAATAAAATGATAGATAGTATTGTAGCATATAAAAATAAACAATTGATGAGTGAACTGGACAAGAAACATTATACGACGTTGGTTGATCTTGGATATATGCAATTGCTTGAATATATTGATGGAAACTTTAATTACTATATTGAAAATATTGTATTGAAAAAGCAAATGCAGGAAGATCGGAATGAAGTGATTATAGATATGCTATCTAAGTTATTACAAGATCAGAATATGTGTATAGAGTTAATAAAACATGAAAATTTCTTAATAGACAACATTAATGTAGTTCTTAAAAATAGGATAAAAAATAATAAGGAAGTAATTAAAGGCATTTGGAATACTATACTGATGAATGAAAAAGTTGTAGTAAACTGGGAAAATATTTGTTCATATTGGCAAAATTTTTCGATGAGTGAAAACCTGTTGAATTATATTGCTAAGCATATCGACAAGCTGAAGAGTGCTAATGTAGAATGTTGTGATGATGAATTCATACGAAGCTTTATTATGGCTGGATGTGAAATTAACATATATGAACAATTGCTGCCGATTCTTCGCATGAGTAATTTTGATATTGAACTTGAAGACTTAGATAATGAAAGGCTTGAAGTAATGGTGAACATCGGATATTTTGAGTTTTCTACAGAACGTTATCAATATTTATTTACAGCAAATAATAATCTTGCGATAAAATATATTGCAAAAAATCAGGAAAGATTTCTTGAGCAAATAGATGAAATAGAGATGTCTAGTAGTCTATTAGAAAAATTGTTAAACGAAGAAATAATATCGGACCTAACAATGAAGAAATTAATTTCTTTGTTTGGAGAGCAGTATATGTCTAAAAAAATTGCAGAGTATGTGGCTTTAAGAAACATTCAAGTTACAAAGTCTTGCTTTGATATCATTTGGGAATATTTGGAAGATGAAAATCAAAGAATATTATTACTAATAAATAATATTGAATTATTTGATGCAGATAATTTACAGCATTATTTTTCTAATTTAAATGGCGAATATCAGCAATTGGCAGATCGAAGTTCACGGCATGAAGTAGACTTAATTAGGTCTAGTAATAATCTAAGTCTTGTAGAGTATTTGAAGAAAATAGAATATATTACAAGCTATAATATTATTGATAAGTATGATCATAAAGTGATTAAATGTCGTATAAAACGAGTACAAAAAAAGTAAAAAATGCATTTGAAGTTGCTGGTGACATGAAAAGAACTTTTGCGGTGTTATCAGTGATGCATAAACTCATGAACAAGCAAAAGAAGGTTTTGTTTACATAGCCATGGCGAATTTGCATAGCAGAATGACTTATAGCAAGGCGACAAGATCACAAACAAATAAAAGCAGAAAAAATGCTTTAAAGGGAGATAAAAAATATGGAGTCAACAAATACAAAGATAGTACGAGTAGTAGCGGCCGTGATTCGCCAAAATGGAAAGATATTTGCTACGCAGCGCGGTTACGGTGAATGGAAAGATGGAGGGGAATTTCCCGGTGGAAAAATAGAAGCTGGGGAAACACCAGAGGAGGCATTAAGAAGAGAAATACAAGAAGAACTTGATACTGAGATATCAGTGAAAGAACGCATTGACACGATTGAATACGATTATCCGAAATTCCATTTGTCAATGGATTGCTTTTGGTGTGAAATCGTGGGCGGCAAACTTGAGCTGAAAGAACACGAAGCGGCAAAGTGGCTGACGAAAGAGTCTCTTGACAGTGTGGATTGGCTGCCTGCAGATCGAGCATTGATAGAGAAAATCAGGTTGGTGCTTTGATAAGAGTCTCCATAGTAGCTGTTTCATAATAGCTATAATAGCAAATAATGAGAGAGGACAAAATGTTTAACAGAGAACGACTGAAAGAGGCCGTTGCCGAATACAAGAAGTGTTTTGTGCAAAAATGGTGGCCGGATGAAAAATATAAATGGGAAATGGTGAAATGCTTTCAGGTGAACTGGGATGTAAATGCTGATGATTTTGCTGCAATGCTTGCAAAGTCTTTGGCAAAAGCGGCAGCTATTTTGAACGCAGCTAATTATTATCCTGTTGGAATGATTACTGAGTTTGCTGAAAAAGCACAAGAAGATGTAAGAGCTATGTTTATTGCGCTTTTTGATGAAACTAGGGAAGTGTATGAGCGAATTGATGCTTTTAAACGTAAGTCACAGTTTCTTCTTGAAAGATATGGAAATGGTGCAGTTCAGCATTATCAGCATGAGAATGCTATTTTCGCTTACCTTTGGTTACGTTACCCTGATAAGTATTATTTATACAAATTGAATGAAATAAAAGTAATCTCAAATAAGCTTGAAAGCAGTTATACATTCAAAAAAGGAGCGTATGCAGATAACATCCGTAATTTCCTTGATTTTTATAATGAAATTTGTGACGAGCTGAAGCAAGATGATGAACTAAAGAATCTGCTGACTTCGCAGATTACCGGAACGTGCTACCCTGATCCAGAATTAAGGACGCTTACGATGGATGTCGGATTTTTTATCAGCAGATATCTAAATAAGGATGAGACAGATTCGTCATCAGGCGAGTGGTGGCCGACAGATTATACACCAGCATTATCGGCAGATGACTGGGAGGCACTTTTAAATGATGCAGAGATATTTACTGAGAGCAGTCTTGAAATCATGAAGCGTATGCTTGATTATGGTGGGCAAGCCACATGTACGCAGCTTGCCATAAAGTATGGTGAGAGCCAAAACTTCTATAATGGAGGTTCATCAGCTTTAGCAAGAAGAGTTGTTAATAAGACAGGATGTCCAATATTGTTGCGTGACAACGATAATAGAAAATGGTGGCCAGTTCTTTATGTTGTCAAAGCTGCCAAGAAGGATGAAGAAGGAATCTATGTTTGGAAACTTAGAAATGAGCTGGAAGAAGCTCTTGGACGAGTTGATTTGTCAAAAATCAATTTGTATGCAAATTTGAAGCCTAATTTTTGGAAGATAAGTCATGGTAATGACTGTATTTCAGAAGCAGAAGCCGAAGCATTTGAGAAGAGACAGGTCATTGTTGTTCATAAGGATACAGCTGCAAAGGGTAAGTCAAAAGTGTCGCAGGGTGAAGATTTCATGGCGACAATGAAAAAAAGTGATTTCTTCTATTTGTGTCGTGGCAATAGCATAAGACTTTTGGGACGCATTGACTCGGATGAGGTTAATGAAAATCCTGAGAAACAAGATGGTTGGTGTGAGAGAAGTTATACTGTTATCGCTAAGTCTCGTGATACAAGTGCTTATACCGGAGATAAGAAGTGGTGGACTCCTAATGATAATTCTACTTGTATTGTTGTGCCGATAAGTGAGACACAGCTATTTGAAGATTATATTTTGAAACCATATTTTGATATTACAAAAGAAGATCTTTTGAAAAATGATACATCGGGATTGCATTATTGGTTTTTGAATGCAAATCCTAAGATTTGGAGCATGTCAAGCATGCCAATCGGCGAAGTACAGGATTATACACTTTACAACGATAACGGTAATAAGCGAAGGATATTCCAAAATTTTCTTGATGCAAAGGCTGGGGATATGGTAATTGGTTATGAATCAACGCCGGTAAAGCAGATTGTAGCGATTCTTCGTGTCAGTGCAGAACAGGATGGACAGAAAATCTACTTTGAAAAGGTGGAAGGATTGTCTTCACCGATTGATTTTTCAACGTTGAAAGAATGCCCAGAACTTGAGAAAATGGAATATTTCTCTATGACACAAGGCAGCTTGTTTAAGCTTACGCGCGGAGAGTATGACTTCATTATCGATATGATTCGAGAAGAAAATCTAACTCCATCAGATAATGGTAATGCGAAATATACAAAAGCAGATTTCCTGAGAGATGTTTATATGACAGAAGCAAAATATGATCGGTTGAAAGCTGTATTGGAGAAGAAAAAGAATATCATTCTTCAGGGAGCACCTGGTGTTGGAAAGACCTTTGCAGCTAAAAGGTTAGCGTATTCTGTCATGGGAGAAGTTGATGATGACAGAATTGAATTTGTTCAGTTTCATCAAAACTATTCTTATGAAGATTTCATGATGGGATACAAGCCTGTGGGAGAAGGCTTCGAGCTAAAATATGGCATTTTTTATAGATTCTGTCAGAAAGCAGCCAACCATCCAGACAAGGATTATTTCTTTATCATTGACGAAATCAATCGTGGCAATATGAGCAAGATTTTCGGAGAATTGCTGATGCTAATAGAAGCAGATTATCGGGACAAGAAAGCAACACTTGCGTATAATGGGCTGAGTTTTTCAGTTCCGAAGAGAGTACATATCATAGGAATGATGAATACTGCAGACCGAAGTCTGGCTATGATTGATTACGCTTTGAGACGTAGATTTAGTTTCTTTGATATGGAGCCAGGCTTTGATTCAGAGGGATTTATCAATTACCAGAATAGCCTTGCAAATGATACATTCAATACACTTATTGAACGCATTAAGGAACTAAATAGGGAAATTGCAGCGGACAAGTCGCTGGGAAAAGGTTTTTGTATTGGCCACAGTTATTTCTGTAATGCGGATTATTGCATAGAAGAATGGATGAAGGACGTTGTTGATTTTGATATTTTGCCGATGCTCAGTGAATATTGGTTTGACGATAGTTCAAAATTGCAGCGGTGGGAGAACATCTTGCACGGTGTATTTCAATGACAAAGGATAAGAGTATATTAATAAACAACATATACCATATGCTGTCCTATGCCTTCCAAACTTTGAATCAGGGAAATTATGATGATTTAGCAGTTGAATCTTTTGATGAGATGTATGATCTGTTGGCGGCAATTCTCGCAAAAGGTATTGGAATTCAGTTGAAGCAAGGTCTCTATAGAGAATATATAAATCGTCAGGAAGAATTGCCTGTTATGCGTGGGAAAATCAACATGTCAGGAACGATTAAAAATCGTCTGGCACATGAGCTATTGCTGACATGTGATTTTGATGAGCTATCTGAGAATAATTTATTGAATCAAATACTCAAGACAACAGTCATGTTGCTGTTGAAAAATGCAAAGGTAAAAGCTGAGTATAAAGATGATTTGAAAAAGAAAATGCTGTTCTTTTCTAATGTGGATATGTTGGAGCCAACATTCATCCGGTGGTCAGCGATTCGATTTCAACGGAACAATCAGACCTATAGAATGCTGGTCAGCATTTGTCAGTTAATAATCAAGGGTATGCTTATAACGACAGATTCTGGTGGATATAGGATGGCGTCATTTGTTGACGAGCAGCGTATGTGCAGATTATATGAAAAATTCATCTTGGAGTATTATATTCGCCATTATCCTATGCTGTCGGTTAACGCATCACAGATTCCTTGGGATGTAGAGGATGGTTTCAGGACAATGCTGCCGGTCATGCAAAGTGATATTCATTTGCAAAAAGACAACACGGTTCTTATTATTGATGCAAAATATTACAGCCATACAACGCAGTCACAATTTGACAATCATACTCTGCATTCAAATAATATGTACCAGATATTTACGTATGTAAAGAATCGTGATTATGCTTTCAAAGAGCAGGAACATAAGGTGTCTGGAATGCTTCTCTATGCAAAGACGGAGGAATTAATTCAACCAGATAATGTATATCAGATGCACGGCAATCAAGTCACAGTCAGGACATTAGATCTGAATCTTCCATTTGCTGACATTGCCAAGCAGTTGGATGATATTGCAGAGGCTCATTTTGGAGTTAAGAAGGTATCGTAAAGTTACATAAGAAAAGAAAGTACTCAGCAAAAAATATAAAAAAGAAGTGAGGACAGATAGTATTTGCAGAGAATAGCAATATTCTGAGTTCTTTGGATAGTTCCAATCGTAGTAATATTTGAAAGCAAATGGCAACCGGATCAGCGGTTCTATCAGCTGATCTAATGAGTGCATTTCAGCTGATTCCATATCAAAGTGCAGAGGATGCGGTGTTTAAGGCGTTGGGGGTAGAGTAATTGAAGAAAGGTCTAATTGGACTTATGGATTCATAAAAGTAGTTATAAAAACAAAAAAGAGGAAGTGCTGAAAGTTTATCGATCTCGGCACTTCCTTTTCTTAATCATCTATCCACTCAATATCCTGTTCGGCATCCCAAAATATTTTTCCGTCAAAGAGAGGTGCATCTATAAAGGCCTGCTTACATTGTTCAATAGTGGTAGCATCATGGCTCCATATTTCTTTATTGATTGCTGGTTGATATTGTATAACTTCCATGTGTACTGTATTTGAATCAGGCATGCCATCTTACTTTCCTCTCAGCATTTGTAAGTGCTCCATGGGTTCTTTCCAGATATAGTTGATTGTAAAGAGCCGTGCCTCACAAAACTTAAAGCGATTTGGTCTTTTTCTGAAAAATTGATAAGTTGGTTACGGAGAAAAAGTAGATCATCGCTAATGCGGAGATTATCCGAAAGAAGCTCTGTATCACAGATGTTTTGCAAGAAGAGTCTGTGGAGCAGCATAGCTGAGTTTGTCAGTAGGCAGAGACAAGGAGATCACGGTCACCTTCAGGGGCACAGAGATACAGGCATAAAAGAATAGAGATTTAGCAGGCGCTCAGCAGAAAGTCGGGTGTCTTTTTATGCGTTTAGGGAAAATTCGGTAGAAATAAATTTCAAACAGTGTTATAATAAATGACATTATTAGTATAACTTTAGTTCAATTATTCGATTAAAAACAACTTTGAAGTCGATGTAAAGGTAAAGTGCATCGAGGCAGACATGACACAGGCAAAGCTTGGAGAAACGGTCAGCACAACGGGGCAGTATGTGAATCGACTTATTAAAAAGGGAGATTCCATTGTAAACAAAACCTTTGTTCAGATGCTCGAAGCTCTCGGCTATGATATTCAGCTTAACTATGTAAAACGGGAGGAGTAATAATATGCAGCATGAATGCAGAATAACAGTTCTGGAAACAAAGGTATTCCCAGAACTGCAGGAAAAATATCTGGCTGATCCAAAGTCGGGACCGTGTCCCTGCTTCAAGGCAGGCGATACATTTTTGCTAAAGAGAACGCCGCAGCAGGACGATTTCTATCATCTGATGAACGGCAAGTTTTGCGGTGAGGCATGGGACGCAGTGAGCCGATATGTCTATACTGCTTTGCAGGGCGGCTCCATCATGCACGGCTGGACAAATGACGAGCGCATGATGATCACCTGCTGTAATGATGGGACAAGACCTGTCATATTCAAAAAAATAGAAAGAATTGACATCCCGGAAAGCGAAGAGGAAAAGCAGTAGCTAGAAAAACAGAATTTCAGGAACACTGCGGAGGATGCTTATACGGGATAAATCAAAAATTTAACGAATTAAGCTAATCGTGCCATATGGCTTGATTATAAATACAAAGATAAAAACGCAACGTGCATCTTTGATGTGCCAGAGCCGGTAGGTAGCCCGGCCGTCCTATTTATAATAGGGTAAGTAACCTGCCCCTCCGGGTTGTCCATTCTTTGTTCAATAAATTTCAGGAGGGAATTTTATGGACAAAGTAAGTGGAAAATTGACGGTATATTTTGAAGAACCATTTTGGGTAGGTGTATTTGAGTGTATTGAAGATGGTAAATTATCTGTGACAAAGGTAACATTTGGTGCAGAACCAAAAGATTATGAAGTGCAGGAATATATTCAAAAATACTATTTCAGTTTGAAATTCAGTCCGGCTGTTGAAACTGTTGTAAAGGATATAAAAAGAAATCCGAAACGGATGCAGCGAGAAGCGAAAAAGCAGACGATGGAAACAGGCATCGGCACAAAATCACAGCAGGCATTGAAATTACAGCAGGAACAGAACAAACAGGTGCGTAAAGAGAGAAGCCGCAAGAAAAAAGAGGCGGAAGAACAGCGAATGTTTGAGTTGAAACAGCAAAAGAAAAGAGAAAAGCATAAGGGGCATTAAAGTCCCTTGAGCTTTTGCTCAAATTCAAGTTTGTAGAATTAAGAAAATCGGAAGTTGGGGGATACACATGAAAATAGTAATCGTAAACGGAAGTGCGAGAAAAGGAAACACATTAACAGCGATCCAGGCATTTGCTGAAGGCGTTGCAGAAGAAAATGAAATTGAAATCATCGCACCAGAGAAGCTGAACATTGCTCCATGCAAAGGTTGCGGAGTCTGTCAATGCAGCAAGGGCTGTGTCGATCAGGACGATACGAATCCGACAATAGATAAAATCGTTGCAGCGGATGTGATTGTCTTTGCCACACCTGTTTATTGGTGGGGTATGTCAGCACAGCTGAAGCTCATTATTGATAAATGTTATTGCAAAGGACTCCATCTAAAAAACAAGAAGGTCGGTGTCATTGTTGTCGGAGCTGCTAGGGTCGGCAGCATCCAATATGAGCTGATCAGTAAGCAGTTTCAGTGCATGGCAGATTATTTGTTTTGGGATATGCTGTTTATAAAATCATACTCCGCAAGTGACAGAGCGGATTTGAGTAATAACACAGATGCTATTGCTGAATTGAAAGAACTGGGCAGTAATCTGTGTTGAATAACAGTATTGAATTCCACATGGCAATTATTGAACTTTCTAAAACGGTTAAGAAAGGATGATTAAATGGATTATTTTGCTGTAATTGATACTGAGACAAACTGGAACAATGAAGTAATGTCCATAGGCGTTGTGATAGCGGAGAAGGATACATTCAAAAAAGTCGATGATCTATATTTTATATTTGATCCAGAGTATAAGATTGGCGGTATGTTTTCTATGGTACTTCCGGTAAAAGGACGAGCACCTAAAGATCTTTTATTTACACGTAAGATAGCTATGGAAAAATTTAAAGAAGCTTTTGAAAAATATGGCGTAAAAGATTTGTTTGCTTATAATGGCACTTTTGATAAGAATTTGCTGAACGAATTAGCATCCTATAGATGGTTTGATATTATGAAAATTGCTGCATATAGGCAGTATAACGATAAGATTCCTGCCAGTATAGAATGCTGTAAAACAGGAAAAATGAAGCGTAATTATGGCGTGGAACCTATGATGCAGTTGATGTCTGGTAATTGTAGATATACGGAAGTACATAACGCTTTATATGACGCAGCTGATGAACTTGAGATTATGCGGTTACTTGGAAAAACATTTGAAGAGTATATCGTTGCGAAAATTTGATTGATGTTAAAATCTGGTATTTCAAAGCTTTTCACATCAACAGTGGGTAACACTGAAATTTCAGGAAAGGAGATTGCGTATGATGACAGCAAATCCGATTTTACTTCAGAAAAAATATGCTCGCGTCATTGAGTGCTTTGCCAAACAGCAGGGACTTTCATTGGATGAGGCATTGGGTTTATTTTACCATTCTGAAGTCTATCAGTTAATGCGTGACGGTGTTTCCGATATGCACTGCATGAGTGATGCGTATCTAGCAGAGGAACTAGAACAGGAATATCAGACGAAAAAGTAATTTTATAAACTAAAAAGATATGAAGATATATGACAAATAAGTTGATTTTTATTGTAAGCGGGGAAAGGATATTATAAGATGAATGATATAACGAAATCAGATTGGAAATTGTTTCAGGAACGCGTTCCAGAATGGCAGGAACACTATATGGAACGGCTTATAAAAGAGTATGTGGAGTTATTGACTTCTCCGGGAAAAGCATCAGATCATTTTTTGAAGTATACTAGCTGCATGGTAAACCACACCAGAGATAGCTAGAAAATTTGAGATGAAGCAGAAAGATGTGGGTTAAAGGATGAATTTGGAGCAGTATGAGAGGTATTATGAAAAGTTTATCCATATGAAAGGGGAAAGTCTGCTTCCCAAAGGAGATGCAAACAAAAAATATGAAGACAATACGAGTAGTAGCAGCCGTCATTCGCCAGAATGGAAAGGTATTTGCCACGCAGCGCGGCTACGGTGAATGGAAAGATGGATGGGAATTCCCCGGTGGAAAGATAGAAACCGGGGAAACACCCGAGGCAGCATTAAAAAGAGAAATACAGGAAGAACTTGATACTGAGATATCAGTGAAAGAACGCATTGATACGATTGAATACGATTATGCGAATTTCCATTTGTCAATGGATTGCTTTTGGTGTGAAATCGTTAGCGGCAAACTTGAGCTAAAAGAACACGAAGCGGCAAGGTGGCTGACGAAGGAATCTCTTGATAGTGTGGATTGGCTTCCAGCGGATCAGGCATTAATAGAGAAAATCAGGTTGATGCTTTGATAAGAGTCTCTATAGTAGCTGTTTCATAATAGTCATAATAGCAAATAATGAGAGAGGACATATAGTAGTATATATGGAAAGAGAAAAAAATAAATGTCGCGCGTGGTATGAGGGCGATCCGATATTGGAGGAATATCACGACAATGAGTGGTGCAAAGTGAATCATGATGACAACTTTCAGTTTGAGATGCTTTGTCTTGAAGGAGCAAGTGTAGGTTTGTCGTGGAAAACAATTTTGCATAAGAGAGCAAATTATCGCGATGCATTCCATGACTTTCAAATCGATGCATGCAGTGAAATGACAGATGAGGAACTTGAGAATCTTATGCTGAATCCGGGAATCATACGCAATCGCAGTAAGATATTCAGTGTGCGTAAGAATGCACAGGCAGTAAAAAAAATTCAAGATCAATGCGGATCATTTGACGCGTACTTGTGGCATTTCACTGAGAATAATGTCATAGATGGTCATTGGAAGACGGTAGAGCAGATACCGACAGTTTCAGATGTGTCTCGTAAGATGGCTCTTGACATGAAGAAAAAAGGAATTGCTTTTGTAGGCCCTGTGATTACCTATTCATTTTTACAATCCATAGGGATGGTAAATGATCATCTGGAAGGTTGCAAATACAGAGATCGTTGATTCTTCATTCAGCATGTGCCTTTATTATTACATTTTCAATGGTAAAAGAAGTACTTCAATCAGGTGGATATCTTCTGGTGGATGAGATCGAAAATCATTTCAATAAAGAAATAGTGACAACTTTGGTTCGTTTCTTTATGGACAGCCGTTTTAACAAAAATGTGGGGACCTTGATTTTTACAACACATTATCCTGAGTTGTTAGATGAGTATGATCGAAATGACGGAATATACATTGTAAGGAATCGTAATGGAATTACAGTAGAAAACTTAAGTTATATTTTGACTCGTAATGATATTAAAAGAAGTGACGCTTATCAAAGTGGTTTCCTTGAGGGAACAACGCCTACTTATGAGGCATATATACGTTTGAAAAAAAGCTTGGCTAATTGTAAAATTTATCTTGAATAGATGATAAAAACGAAATGAACACGGAGGAAAATGTAAGATGACAAAAGAAACAATAGAAAGAATTCGGAAGTTTACAGAAGATCGGGATTGGGATCAGTTCCATTCGCCATCAAATTTGGCAAAGTCAATTGTAATTGAAGCAGCAGAACTATTGGAGTGTTTTCAGTGGTCCGATGAAGAATATGATTTGCAGCATGTGAAAGAGGAGCTTGCAGATGTAATGGTCTATTGTCAAAATTTGTTGGATAAGCTTGGATTGGATGCAGATGAGATTATTAATATGAAAATGACTCAAAATGAAGCAAAGTATCCGGTCGATAAAGCAAAGGGAAAAAGTGACAAATATGATCAATTATGAAATTCGTGCAGAGGCTTGATGCATTTGCAGGAACTTGCACGAATTGATCTGGTAACTTTGGATACGAAGGCAAAAAGGCATATTCAGAAAGAAGATAGCAAGTAACGAAGGAGGATAAAATGTTTAACAAGGTTCGACTGAAATAGGCCGTTGCCGAATACAAGAAGTGTTTTGTGTAAAAATGGTGGCTAGATGAAAAGTATAAATGGTAAATGGTGAAATGCTTTCAGGTGAACTGGGATGTAAATGTTGATGATTTTGCTGCAATGCTTACAAAGTCCTTGTCAAAAGCGGCAGCTCTTTTGAATGCAGCTAATTATTATCCAGTTGGAATGATTACTGGGTTTGCTGAAAAAGCACAAGAAGATGTAAGAGCTATGTTTATTGCACTTTTTGATAAAAAGAGGGAAGTGTATGAGCGTATTGATGCTTTTAAACGAAAGTCGAATTTCCTTCTTGAAAGGTATGGAAATGGCGCAGTTCAGCATTATCAGCATGAGAATGCCATTTGCACGTACCTTTGGTTGCGCTATCCTGATAAATATTACATATATAAATTGAATGAAATAAAAGCAATCTCAAATAAGCTTGAAAGCAGTTATACATTTAAAAAAGGCGATTATGCGAATAATATTCGCAATTTTCTGGATTTTTATAATGAAATCTGTGCAGAGTTACGACAGGATGAAGAACTTAAGAGTATGCTTGCCTCGCAGATAACAGACACTTATTATCCAGATCCTGAATTAAGAACACTTACGACTGGTATAAGTTTTTTCATTAGCAGATGGTTACCGGACACTACTGAATCAGCAATATCAGTAATGAAGAAAATAGATGAATGGGAATCAAAAGAGTATACGCTTGGATTACCGGTAGATGAATGGGAGGCATTGCTTAATGATAAAGAAGTGTTTACGGATAGTAGTTTTGCGATTATGAAGCGAATGCTTGATTATGGTGGACAGGTCACCTGTACTCAACTGGCAATGAAATATGGTGAGGATAAGAACTTTTATAATTCTGGTTCATCATCATTGGCTAGAAGAATGGCATTTTTAATCAGTTTTGTAAAAATGCGGCAAGTTGGATCTGAATTTGCCATTTACAGAAATTGCGAAGCAGTTAGATGAGATTGTTGAGGCTCATTTTGGTATATCAAGAGAAGAATGAAAGGAAAAATGAAATGAATAAAAAATGTCCACATTGTGGCAGTTCAAAAACTGCACCTATTTTATACGGATATCCTATATTAAATGAAGAAACAAAGCAAGCTCTTGATGAAGAGAAACTTTATCTGGGAGGCTGTTGTGTATGTGGGATAGAACCCGAGTTTCATTGCTTTGATTGTAAAAAAGATTTTGGAACACCACCTGTTTTTGTTTGTAAAAACGAAACGGAAAAGTACCGCGATATAATTGTATCAATCAGTTTCTATGACGGCGGTTATTTTGAAGGCTATCCAGAGGTATTTATGGAAAAAAGAATAGACTCCATCATGGTAAGCGTTTATGCTGGACATCGTAAAGAACCTGTTTTTCAACGTACGATGTCGGAAAATGAATGGTTCATGATAATTGACCAGTTATATGAAACGTTATATATTCATGAATGGGAAGAAAAATATAATAATCCAGATATTCTTGATGGTGAACAATGGGGAGTATGGATAAAGCTAACAGAGAATCGTGAAAAAAGATATTGTGGCAATAATGCGTATCCTGCATTATGGATGGAATTAAAGGAATTATTTCGAACATATTTCAATGAAGCCAGTGTCAGATTATGTGCCACTATAATTTCAGAATAGAAGTAATCAGAAACGTGAAAAAGAGAAAACGCTTTTTTCGTATTTTTTGGTGGCTATGAGAAAACCAAGTTTTACACAAATTTGACAAAAAGAGTGTAGTGAATTTGACAAAATCCTGATAAACTCCGAGATAATGATAAAAAAGGAGACAGGAATGAAGCAAATGAAAAATAGAAAAGTAATGTTAGGTATCATAGTTTTGACAGCAATCTGTGGCTGCCGTTCAGTTAGAACACATGAAAGCATATTAAAAGAGCAGATATCTGGTCTTGATAAATTAGGAAATGTAATGGTAATTACAAGAGAGGATGGATCAGGTACACGAAGTACGTTTTCACAGCTTACAGGCTTTGATGAAAAAAATAAAGAAACTGGTGCATCAGATCTAACAAGAACAGATGCTGAAACTGCAGACTCGGCAAGCTTGGTACTTGAGACGATTGCACAAGAGAAAAATGCAATTGGATATGTTTCAATGGGTGCACTTGATGATGTACAGGGAGTAAAAGTATTGCAGATAGATGGCAAGACATTGAATGCCGAAACCGTACAAAAAAATTCAAACATACTGCGAAAGCAGAGAAAAGAAAGAGGAGAAGAAATATGGGAAGAATATTTTATCTGGATGCTGTGAATGGAAATGATGAAAACAGTGGAATTACGCCGGATGCAGCGCTGAAAAGTCTTGAAGCTGCGAATCAGATTTTATTTGGGGCTGGAGATAAGTTGCTTTTAAAATGTGGTTGTGAGTGGAAAGGAATGCTTTGCCCACACGGGGATGGAGATCGTTTTCAATTTGCACAGATTGGAACATATGGGGATGGAGAAGCACCGTTAATTGATGGAAATGGTGCATATGCAGCGATATTACTGGATGGAGTGAGCTATTGGAAAGTAAAGGGACTTCGTATTTGTAATCATAGCAGCGAAAGATGTGTGCGTCAGGGAATTTGCATTAGTGCAAAGTCAGAGGGAATTACAGCAGGAATCGAAATTTCTGATTGCGAAATCTTTGAGGTAGACGGTGAAAATCGACGGGCAATGCCAGTATACCAGAGCATGTATTGGAATGGGGCTGTGTATGTTACCTTTCCAGGTCGTACATCAGCTCAAGATCATCTTCATGACATTATTATCAGCAATAACTACATTCACGATGTCAGAACAAGTGGTATACGTGTAAATCAGCAGGAAGATTTTATAAATGATATTCATCATACACATGTAGTTGTGCGTGGAAATAGGATTGAACGAACTGGATCAGATGGAATTATTGTGGCAAATTGTATTTCTCCATTGATTGACAGTAATGTATGTTTTGATGCAGGAGCACTCGGTACACTTGAAGATACCCAGCTGATTGCCGGTATCTGGGTTTGTGCGACACGGGATGCGCTGATTCAGCGAAATGAAGTGGCACGAACCAGAATGTTTGAAAATGATGGAACTGCGTTTGATACAGACTGGGGAACTGCAGGCACGACAGTTTTTCAGTATAACTATTCGCATGATAATGAAGGGGGATTTTGGCTGGACTGCATGAAGCTGAATCACAATAGAGACTGTGAAAAGACCATTCTGCGCTACAATATCAGTATGAGAGATGGAAGAGGCATTGCCGTATATGATCAGGGCATTTTAACGGAATGGTATGGAAATTTATTTTTCCATGAAAAGCTAATCCAGATTTGTTGTTTTGATGAAGGTGAAAATTTCCATTTTGACCATAATGTTTTCTGCATTCCACAAGAGACGGACTGGCAGAAAGCACGTTATGAAGAAAATATTGTAAATGACAGCCAGTGGCTGGAATTAATACAATATGAAACACAGAATCCTAACTGGAGAGATCACGTGACGGAGAAACTTTGCAAATTTGTTGGTGTAACGATATGATGTCATATGAAGTCTCCACTCCCATGCGGTGCGTAGCTTCTATGGACGTGGATGAATGCCTAATTTGATAGGGTATAGAAAGGAAAAGCTTTATGATTTTATACATTATTCGACATGGTGAGACAGAGTGGAATAAGATGGGAAAAATGCAGGGAAGAACGGATATCAGTCTTTCAGAGGATGGAAGAAAGCTTGCACAAAAAACGGCAGATGGATTAAAAAATGTAAAGTTTGATTATATTTTCTCTAGTCCATTGGAGCGTGCCTATGAGACGGCATGCATTATCAGAGGAAGCCGAGACACAGAAATCGTGAAAGATGAACGATTGATAGAGATTGGTTTTGGACTATACGAAGGAACTGTAGTAGAAGAACGAAAAGGAAGCATTGCACTTTTCTTTGATGATCCACAGAATTATGTAGCAGAGAAAGGGGCAGAGTCATATGAGTCATTGTTGGCAAGAACAAAAGAATTTTTGGAAGATGTACTTTTTACAATCGAAGAAAAAGAGCCAGATGCAACGATTTTGATATCTGGTCATGGCGCATTGAACAAAGCACTTTTTCTGCATTTACTTGATAAACAGTTAAAGGATTTCTGGAGTGGTGTATATCAGGGAAATTGTGCGGTAAACAAGTTTGAAATTAAAAATGGAAATGTGCGCTTAATCGAGGAGGCAAAATACTACTGATATATTAAAGGAATGGAAAAAATGATCTTAACAGAATTTGATTATGAAAAGAATGCAATTATTAATCCATGGCATACAAGTGATATGGTGCAGGGAATGCCGAAAGTAGCAGTGACCTGTTTTTCAAGAGTCACTTTTGCGCGTATGCTATCCGCGTTTGGGGGAGAAATAATTGCAAGCACAAATGTGGCGAATATGGAGATTCCAGTTTACAAAAGTAGGGCGGGAAAGCCCACGGTTTTAACCGTGGGATGAAAGCCAAGAAACTTTTTGCAATTATCGGACAATGATGTCGAATTTTGTCGAAATGTTGTA
>OCHA01000839.1_pt1 | contig 29132 bp, 13 predicted proteins | sample 1538591 | NCBI WGS metagenome assembly OCHA01 (sample SAMN04571710, study PRJEB22368) | human gut metagenome | biome: human gut; material: stool | host: Homo sapiens | place: Luxembourg | collected 2012-09-06 | reverse complement strand
GTGAATACGCTGTGGAGCTAAAAACTTCTTATCGAGATGGTCAGCGGAAAGCAGGGTGTTCCTGAGCAGGTGCATTAGCAGGAGCGTTCCGAAGACACTTTGCAGCGTTTGTTAGAGAAAGTAAATCGAGTGCCATTGCACGAAGATTTCCACTTTCGAGTTACAAACGGTCAACGGGCTGAGGTAAAGCGGGCCTGCACCGCGAAGGAATATCCCTGCTTTCCGCGTCCGCTTCTTCACAAAGAAGCTTTCTAATCTACAAGCGTATCACCCCAACAACCACAAATTTGTGCAAATCAAATAAAAACTCCTTGCAAAGTTTCTGAATGAATGAGATAATTAACACAAACTATGTAAATGGATTGTTACTTTTAAGGCAAAACCATACAATATCCTATCTAAAAGGAAGGGGAAAGAGGAAGAATGAAATTAAAGACAGTAAAGCGTATGAATGCGTGCATTTTATCTGCTGCCATGGTTTTGAGTGGTGTTACAATCATTCCGCCGGCCACAGTAAGTGCTGCGGCAAATAATGAGATCAATTATGCATTAAGTGCAACGGCAACCGTCAGTGATCAGGAGACGAATTACTGGGGAGCAGATAAGGCGATCGACGGAATCGTCAACAGAGATGCTGCAAAAGCAGATCAGTCCAGATGGGCAACGAATCAGAGTTCAAGTCAGGCAGCAAGGACGCTGACGGTGAATCTCGGTACACGGAAGACGTTTGATCATTTTGTGATCGAATGGGAAAGAACGAATATTACTAACTTTAAGATTTCTGTATGTGATACAGAAGATGGAGAATACCGGGATGTTTATGTAAAAAATGACGGAGAAAATATTACGTCGGTTACGAGTGATATCCAGTTGGATGAAGCTGTAACAGCTCAGTATGTAAAGCTGACAGTCAATGGTTATACAGTAAATCCTGGAAGCTGGCAGTCTGTATCCCTGTATGAGTTTAAGATCCTTGGAGAAGCAGAGAATTTAAGTACCGCTGCAACTGTAACAGCAGATGGAAGTGAGACAGCCGGAACAGATGCTTCCAAGGCAGTTGACGGTGATGATACGACCCGTTGGGCAAGCCCGGCGGCAACAGGATCACACTGGCTGAAGCTGGATTATGGCCGTGAGAAGACCATCAGAACAGCAAAGATCCATTGGGAGAGAAAGAATGCAACTGCATACCGGATCGAGAAGTCTGCCGACGGAGAAAACTGGGAGACAGTAAAAGCATTTACGACAAGTCCTTCAGATTACAGAGAGACGATCGTATTTGATGAGGCAGTAACAACAAGATATCTGAGATTATATATTGAGTCCTTTGATCAGGCGGGAGCACCGGAGGGAAGTGCTTCTGTAAGCTGGCCGACGGTTTCTGTCTATGAGTTTGAGACTTATGAGACAGATCTTGGAACAACCGAGGTGGAGAGAACTCCGAAAGAGATTGCGGACAGCCTGGAAGTTCCTTCCAGTATTGACGGGGCATCAGGAAACCTGGCAATGCCGGAAGTTCCTGAAGGATATGAGATCAGTTTTGTCGGTGCAGATTATGAGCAGATCGTAGACAGGGATCTGACAGTTTATCAGCCGCTTGTTACAAAGACTGTGAAGATGAACTTCAATGTAAAGAAAGCCGGTGACGACAGTACGGCAGTAGATTCAAAAGAATTTACCATGACTGTAACCGGAAAGTATACGGCAGAAGACGGAGATAATGCAAAGCCGAATGTAATGCCGGAGCTGGCAGAATGGAAAGGTGCAAAGGGCGGTTCCTTTGAGATCAGTGATTCCAGCCGTATCGTTGTAGCAGCCAAGGATAAGGCAGAATTATCTGCAATGGCTGAAGAATTTAAGAATGATTATAAAGAGATCACAGGAAAGTCCATCAAGATCGTTTATGCGGATCAGGCATCAGCGGGAGATTTCTTCTTTACGCTTGAAGCAGCCGGAAATGGACTGAAAGAAGAAGGATATTCCATGAATGTAACGGATAAAGTGGAAGTGAAGGCAGAGCAGAAAGCAGGAGCTTACTGGTCTACAAGAACGATCCTTCAGATCCTGAAGCAGAATGGTACGACCATTCCGAAGGGCGAATGCAGGGATTATCCAAAGTATGAAGTCAGAGGCTTTATGCTGGATGTAGGAAGAAGACCGTTTGAAAGCGAGACACTTCAGGAAGTTGCAAAGACGATGCTGTGGTATAAGATGAATGACCTGCAGCTTCATCTGAACGATAACTATATTTTCCTTGAAAATTATTCGACTTCCGAGGGTGCAATGTCGGCTTATGAGGGATTCCGTATGGAGTCTGATGTCAAAGCAGGTGGATTGAATCAGGCAGACCTGACCAGTGACGATATGTATTATACCAAGGCTGAGATGAAGTCCATGATCCAGAATTACCGGAAGTTAGGACTGGATATTATCCCGGAATTTGATACTCCTGCACATTCTCTGTCATTTACAAAGGTAAGACCGGATCTCAGATTCGGAACGACCGGACGTCAGAATGACCATTTCAATTTGAATACGAAGTATGATGAGTCACTGGCATTTGTTGAGAGCATCTGGGATGAGTATATTAAGGGTGATGACCCGGTATTTGACCGGGATACGATAGTTAATATCGGAACAGATGAGTATGATGGACAGTATACAGAGCAGTTCCGTAAGTTTACAGATGATCTTCTGGCTTATATCCAGGATAATGGAAATACCGTTCGTCTGTGGGGAAGTCTTACAGCAAGAAGCGGAAGCACATCCGTAAGAAGCGAAGGGGTTCAGATGAATATCTGGAACGATGGATGGGCAAATCCGAAAGCTATGTATCAGCAGGGATATGACCTGATTGACATGAATGACGGAAGTGTATATATCGTACCGGCAGCAGGATATTATGCAGATTATCTGAGTCGTCAGTCCATGTATAATTATGATCCGGCTACACGTATGGGTGTTCCGTCAGGTTCTGAACAGACACTGGGAGGAGCTTATGCGATCTGGAACGATATGGTTGACCAGAGAGCGAACGGACTGACTGAGATGGAGATCTATGACCGCTTCAATGATGCTGCACCGTATTATGCGGCTGCGTTGTGGGGCAAATCGGGAGAAGTTTCTTTTGCAGCAGCACAGCAGACAAGCGAGAATGTTGGTGAAGCTCCTGGAGTCAATGCATATGATAAAGCAGACAGTGAGACAGATGAGATCCTTTCCTATGATTTTGAGGATGGACTTTCAGATAAGAGTGCAAATGAATATGATGCAGAAACTGGAAAGAATGCAGAAGTGAAAGACGGAGAACTTGTCCTGAAGGGCGGAGAAAGCTATATCTCTACTCCATTGGATAAAGTCGGACCTGAGAAAGAACTGAGCTTTGATATCACACTGACTCAGCCGGCAGAACCGGGACAGATCCTTTTTGAGGCTGAGAAGGACGAAGATCATGAAGCTTACAGCACTCATAATATCCGCATCATGGAAGATGGAACACTTGGATTTACAAGAGAAGGATATGACTATTCCTTTGGCTATAAACTTCCTGTTAATCAGAAGATGACATTAAAGATCCGTACAAAGAACGGAAGTACTGTCCTGATCGCAGATGGAAAAGAGTATAGAGCAACCGGAAGCTTTACATATGAAGGTGATGTGAAGAAGACCGGTATTACAGGCTCCACACTTTCCCTTCCGCTGACAAGGATTGGCTCTGATACGAATGCGGTATATGCCATCATTGATAATGTGAATCTTTCCTCCACGATGTCAGATGGAGCATCTTCACCGATTGATCCATCCGGATTTACAGTGACATCAGATAATCAGAACAGTGACGGACCAATCAGTGCAGCATTTGACAATGATCGGTCAACGATCTGGCATACGCAGTACTCTCCGAGTAAGAAAGCACTGCCGGCAACGATCACGATTGATATGGGACAGTCCTATGATGTGAACGGATTCTATTATCTGCCGAGACCGACGGGAAATAACGGATATATCCTGAAATATTCTCTGTATTATGAGGATGCGGATGAAAACTGGACAGCTCTTGTAGAGAATGGAACGTGGGAAAGCACAGGTACAGAAAAAACGGTAAACTTTACACCGGTTCAGACATCCAAGATCAAGCTGGTTGTATCAGAAGGACAGAATGGTTTCGGTAGTGCAGCAGAATTCAGAGTGCTTACAGGAACGCAGGATCTTACAAAGACACAACTCCGTATGAGTACTTATGTAGAAGGAGAAGGTACAGCGACTGTTTCTAAAGAAAAGATCGAACAGGGAGAAGAAGTTACCTTTACTGCAACAGCAAAGAAAGGTGCTACATTTACCGGATGGTATGATGTCCTTGGAACAAAGGTAAGTGATGAAGCCGTTTATACAGTAACTCCGGAAGAGAACCTGACCCTGATCGCAAAATTTGAAAAAGGAAGCGAGCCGGATCAGCCAGAAGATAAGACCTATACGGTTACGATCGACGGAAAAGAACAGACCGTCAAAGAAGGAGAAAAGGCTGCGAAGCCAGCCGATCCGGAAAAAGAGGGTTATAAGTTCCTTGGCTGGTATGAAGAAGGAAGTGATACGGCGTTCGATTTCGATACAGCCATCACGAAGAATATTACACTGACTGCAAGATTCGAGAAAATAGAAGAGCCGGATCAGCCGGACAAACCTTCAGCACCGGAGAATGTAGTGACAGGTGAAATTACGAAAAATTCCGTTGAAGTGAAATGGGATGGACCGGCAAGCACAGCAGGACTGGCAGGTTACAAGATCTATGTAAATGGAAAAGAATACGTGACGTATATCCCGGCAGATGCTACAGGATATACGATAGAAGGTCTTGAAGCCGGTAAGACTTATCAGATCGAAGTTGTTGCCGTAGGCGATGATGAGAATGCAACAGAGTATGCAGCCGCAGAACTGAGTGTAACAACAAAGAGTGAAAATAATGGTAACGGCGGCGATAACGGAAATACCGGAGACAACGGTAATAATGGCAATAACGGAAATGCCGGAGACAACGGTAATAATGGCAATAACGGAAATGCCGGTGTAAATAATCCGACTAAGGATCAGAATCATAATGCCGGAACAACAAATAAGAAGCAAAATGCAGCAGCCAAGACAGGCGACAGCACAAATATGGCAGTATTTGTATTCATGCTTGGTGGTTCGCTGGCAGCCGGAACGGTTGTCTTCAGAAGGAAAAGAAGATAAGCGGTTTTCCATATGAAAGTTTAAGAGAGAAGAGTCTGTTGGATGAAAATCCAGCGGACTTTTCTTTTTTAATAAAATTCTAAGATTTTGACACTCTGGTTTTAAAAAATGACCGATATCATGTATACTAAAAGGGAGGTGATTGAAATGTATAATATATTAGTTTGTGATGATGATAAAGAAATTGTAGAGGCAATAGATATTTATCTGTCCCAGGAGGGATATCATATCCTGAAGGCATATGATGGAGTTGAGGCATTGAATATTCTGGAGAAAGAGAAAGTAAATCTTCTGATCCTTGATGTGATGATGCCAAAGCTGGATGGAATCAGGGCAACTCTGAAGATCAGGGAGACGAACAGTGTACCGATCATTATTCTTTCTGCAAAGTCAGAAGATTCAGATAAGATACTCGGACTGAATATCGGGGCGGATGATTATGTCACAAAGCCGTTCAATCCGTTAGAACTGGTAGCAAGGGTCAAGTCTCAACTGCGTCGCTATAATGAGCTTGGTGGAACATCCCAGGAACAAAAGGAAAAAGTGTATGAAGTTGGCGGACTCAGGATCAATGATGATCTGAAAGAAGTGACGGTGGACGGAGAGTTAGTGAAGCTTACGCCGATTGAATATAATATTCTCTTGTTATTACTGAAAAATCAGGGACGGGTTTTTTCTATTAATCAGATTTATGAGTCGATTTGGAATGAAGAGGCGATTGGTGCGGATAATACAGTTGCGGTCCATATCCGCCATATTCGTGAAAAAATCGAGATCAATCCGAAAGATCCAAGATATCTGAAAGTAGTATGGGGCGTAGGCTATAAAATTGATAAAGGCTGAAAGGACGAAATATGAATAAGTGGTACAGAAAGACAGGTGTAAAGGCGATCGTTCTTATTGTGGCGATTCTCAGCGGTGCAATGCTGATAACGAATCTGTTGTCTCTTATGAATCTTGCAGGAAGCACAGATCTGCCGTCCTTATGGACGATGAGCCAACAGCCATTTGAGGAATCGCAGGAATTTAATTACATGGTTGAAAATTACATGGATGATGTCCTTACGCAGATCCGGCTGGAAAATCTTTTTGAGACAGATGGGATGATGAACCGGAACAAAGAGATCGACGTAATGGAGTACAGCAAGAATGATACTGCCAACGGAGAAAATGTTTCGGGTATTGCGTATTCACTGGAGGAACTGATCAACTGGGGAGAAGATTTTGACAGTGCAGAGAGCGATAATTATGCGAAGAACAGTGTGATCGTATGTCAGAAGCCTGAAGGGACATATGAGTATTACTATACGAGTGATTTCATGACACGGGTAGAGTCGGGAGTATTTGATATTATCATGCAGGATGGGAGTGATGTTGACGGATTTCTGCAGGAACTTCAGAACGGTAAGTATACATCTTCAGGCTTTTATAATTTTGATATTGTGGACATGGAAGGAAATATCCTGTACACAGACTGCTGGAATTTTGGAAGTGCATTAATCGAAAAATATGCACCGCAGGGAGCAGAAAACCTTTTGCAGGTAGTGAATAACAGTCCGCGTCTGAATGGCAAACTGTCCGTCATTTATGATGATCTTGCGTATACTTTGGGGAATATTTACTCAGATTATCAGAATTATCAGATGGGATTTGAACATTTAGAGGAAGGCAATACAAACTTTACTTACATTTATGCGAATAATGACACGAAAAAGGTAGTGACGAATAAGACTTCTTACGAGAACTATGCAGAGCTGGAGAAAAATGTCCAGAATCTGATCTCGGAGAAAGATGTTAAATATATGGTCATTTATCCAAAGCTAAAAGATTTTAACAGTAATATGAATGTATCGAAATCGGATAAATGGGAAAAACTCCGCAGTTACAGCAGTGAAAAGAAATGGAACAGCGTATTTGCGGTTGCGGTGGATACAACTTATACGATCCAGGATCAGTTTTATCAGAATAAGGTAGCTTATGATAATAATATCCCGTATTTTAAAGGAACAACATGGCTGTTGGTTCTGAGCATTATCCTGTTCCTTGGGGCAACAATCTGGCTGACACTGGAGGCAGGAAGAACTGCGGAAGATGAAGAACTGCACCTGAACGGTTTTGATCATTGGAAGACAGAGATTGCAGCGGTGCTGATCGTACTGATATGGATCGTTGGTTCTTATATCGGGATTCATTTTTGGAATGGAAATATCTATACGATGATCAATGATATTCCGACTTATCTGAAGGATGGAGGTACTTATTTTGAGTATTATTATGCTCGTGGAATGGATGTTTCTTCAGCATATATGTCAGCAAGTTTATATCTTCCGTCATTGAGTATTGCAGAGCTGGCAGAAATTTATTTTTATGGAGTATTTACACTGGGCTGCTTCTTTATGGGATACGTGAGTCTGATCAAGCGGATCAAGGGACGAAACCTGTGGAAGAACAGTCTGTTGAGAGTGATTGTGCGGTTCATCTATAAAATATATGATAACCGGAAGAAGACGACAAAGACAGTGCTTCTGTTATGTGGATTTTTCCTTGTACAGGGAATTGCAGTGCTGTTCAGGAATGGGGTTACAATGCTTCTGGTGTTACTGGCAGACGTGGGTGTATTTTATGTTGTCCTGAACGGTTTATTACTCAAGGAGAAACTGAAAAAAGGTATTGAAGAAATTGCATTGGGAAATATGGAATATCAGATCCCGCTGCAAGGCTTAAGAGGTGAGAACTTAAAGCTGGCAGAGATGATCAATGGAATTGCCAACGGATTCCATATGGCCGTAGAAGAGGCAATGAAAAATGAGCGTCTTAAGACGGATCTGATCACGAATGTATCACATGATATCAAGACACCGTTGACTTCGATCATTAATTATGTAGCGATCCTGAAGCAGTCGGATATTGCAGATCCAAAGATCCAGGGCTATCTGGATATACTGGAGGCGAAAGCACAGAGGCTGAAGACACTGACGGAAGACGTTGTTGAGGCATCCAAGGTAAGCAGTGGGAATATTTCTCTGGAGTATATGGATGTAGATCTTGTGGAGATGATCCAGCAGACGGAAGGTGAGATGGCTGAGAAGTTTGAGGCAAGGAATCTGAAAATGATCGTCAATCTGCCGGCAGAACCTGCGGTTGTTCATGTAGACGGGCGAAGAATGTGGAGAGTTCTGGAGAATATTTTCGGAAATGCAGCCAAGTATGCCATGCCGGGAACAAGGGTATACGCGGATCTGAAGCTGGAAGAAGATACGGTGGATCTGTCTTTGAAAAATGTTTCTGAACATCAGTTGAACATTTCGGCAGATGAACTGACCGAACGGTTTATCCGTGGAGATCTTTCAAGAAGTTCTGAAGGAAGCGGACTTGGACTGTCGATCGCACAGAGCCTGACAACGATGCAGGGCGGAACTTTCAACCTGTATCTGGATGGAGATTTGTTCCGGGTAAATATCCGGTTCCCGAGAGTGAAAAAGCAGTAGAAAGAAGAGAAAGCAAAAAGATTGAATTGACATTTTTGAGGCGGTGTGCTACGCTTTCTAAGGATTGCGAAAAGCAGAATAGCGTAGAAAAGCAAGGATGGAGAGAGTAGCCTGATTACCGTTTTACAGAGAGATCCCCGGGAGAACTTAAGAAAGTTCTGTTGGCTGAGAGGGGATGAACAGGAGGCAGGGGAAGATGGCTCCTGAGCAGTGCAGATGAGCTTTCAGGTAAGTCTGCAAAGGGTTCGCCCTTTACAGCGTAGGAGTGGCAGCAGAGGGATGCAGGTCACTCACGGAGGTTTTCACTGTGAAGTGGGAACGAAGAGAAGTGGTAACGCGGTGAAACAGAACCGTCTTCTTGAGGATGAAAGTCTTCAGGGAGACGGTATTTTTTTTAAAAGGAGGCAGACAATTATGTCAGAAAAACCAAAATATTATATTACAACAGCGATCGCCTATACATCCGGCAAGCCGCATATTGGTAATACTTATGAGATCGTACTGGCAGATGCGATCGCACGTTATAAGAGAAGTCAGGGATATGACGTATTTTTCCAGACGGGAACAGATGAGCATGGTCAGAAGATCGAGCTGAAGGCAGAAGAAGCAGGAATTACACCAAAGGAATTTGTTGATAAGGTATCAGGAGAGATCAAGAGAATCTGGGATCTGATGGATACTTCTTATGACAAGTTTATCCGTACAACAGATGAGGATCATGAAAAGCAGGTAAAGAAGATCTTTAAGAAACTTTATGATAAAGGAGATATTTATAAAGGACACTATGAGGGAATGTATTGTACTCCATGTGAGTCATTCTTTACAGAGTCCCAGCTCGTAGACGGAAAATGTCCGGATTGTGGACGTCCGGTGCAGCCGGCAAAGGAAGAGGCGTATTTCTTTAAAATGAGCAAATATGCGGATCGTCTGATCGAGCATATCAATACGCATCCGGAGTTTATCCAGCCGGTATCCCGTAAGAATGAGATGATGAATAACTTCCTTCTCCCGGGACTGCAGGATCTGTGTGTATCAAGAACATCATTTAAGTGGGGAATCCCGGTTGATTTTGATCCAAAGCATGTTGTGTATGTATGGCTGGATGCTCTGACAAACTATATTACAGGAATCGGATATGATGCAGAGGGAAATAGTACTGAGCAGTTTAACAAACTCTGGCCTGCAGACCTTCATCTGATCGGAAAAGATATCATCCGTTTCCATACGATCTACTGGCCAATCTTCCTGATGGCACTGGATCTTCCACTTCCAAAGCAGGTATTTGGACATCCGTGGCTGCTTCAGGGAGACGGAAAGATGAGCAAGTCTAAAGGAAATGTGCTTTATGCGGATGAGCTGGTTGATTTCTTTGGAGTGGATGCGGTTCGTTACTTTGTACTCCATGAGATGCCGTTTGAGAACGATGGAGTGATTTCCTGGGAGCTGATGGTAGAGCGTCTGAACTCAGATCTTGCCAATACGCTTGGAAACCTTGTAAACCGTACAATTTCCATGACAAATAAGTATTTTGGCGGAACAGTGACAGATACAGGCGTGGCAGAAGAAGTGGATGCTGACCTGAAGGCAGTCGTAGAGAATACTGCAAAGGCAGTAGATGAAAAGATGAAAGATCTGCGTGTGGCAGATGCAATCACAGAAATCTTCAATCTATTTAAACGCTGCAACAAATATATTGATGAGACTACACCATGGGTACTTGGAAAAGATGAGTCAAAGAAAGATCGTCTGTCTACTGTATTATGGAATCTGATCCAGGGTATTTCAGAGGGTGCAAGACTTCTTGAGCCATATATGCCATCTACAAGCAAAAAGATCCTTGAGCAGCTTGGAAATGGTCATGTGACAGAAAAACCGGAAATTCTGTTCCAGAGAATGGATCTGGAAGAAGTTCTGAAAAAAGTAGAGGAACTTCATCCGAAAAAAGAAGAAAAGAAAGAAGAAGCAGTCATTGATCTTGAGCCAAAAGAAGAGATCACATTCGAGCAGTTTGGTGCAATGCAGTTCCAGGTAGGAGAGATCATCGCCTGCGAAGCAGTCAAAAAGTCGAAAAAACTTTTATGCTCCCAGGTAAAGATCGGAAGTCAGGTAAAGCAGATCGTATCAGGAATTAAGGCATATTATACGCCGGAAGAGATGGTAGGAAAGAAGGTTATGGTTCTCGTCAACCTGAAACCTGCGAAGCTTGCCGGAGTTCTTTCAGAGGGAATGTTGCTCTGTGCTGAAGATGCAGATGGAAATCTTGCACTGATGACACCGGAGAAAGAGATGCCTGCAGGTGCGGAAATTTGTTGATTTCAGGAATTAAATATGAAGAGTAAAAAAATTATTGCTGTGGTCGGCGGAAGTTTTCTGCTGGCTGCAGCCTTTCTATTAATATTGTGTATTAAATTTGTGAATATGAAAGAATCTTCCCCAACCGGAAAATACGCTGGGAAGACGGAAAAAGTGGAGCAGACTACAACCGATAAAAAGGAACAGAAGAAGCCTGACTGGGTAGAAGAAAAAATTTCCGGGATGACATTGGAAGAAAAAGTGGCTCAGTTATTTATCATTACGCCGGAAGCATTGACCGGAATGGGAAAGGTAACGGCAGCGGGAGACACGACAAAAAGATGCCTGGAACAGTATCCGGTTGGTGGCATGATTTATTTTGCAGGGAATATCGAGGACAGACAACAATTATCAGATATGCTTCACACTACGCAGTCGTACAGTACAGAGCAGAGTGGAATCCCGATTTTTCTGAGTGTAGATGAAGAAGGTGGAACTGTAGCAAGAGTTGCAGGCAGCGGAATCTCGAATGTTTCTGTTGTTGAAGATATGTGCGAAGTTACAGATGAGGAAAGAGCTTACGAAATAGGACAGACGATTGGCAATTATCTGGCAGAATTAGGTTTCAATCTGGATTATGCACCGGTAGGGGATGTTCTTACTAACCCGGAAAATACAGTTGTTAAAAAAAGATCATTCGGAAATGACAGTGCAAAAGTTGCTGCGTTGTCGCAAAAAGTACTGGATGGGCTGCATGAGGAAAATGTGTATGGAGTAATCAAGCATTTCCCGGGGCATGGGGCAACAGCCGGAGATACACATGAGGGATATGCTTATACAGACAAGTCGTTGGAAGAACTGGAGCAGCAGGAACTGGTTCCTTTTCAGAATGCCATTGAAAATCATATTGCCATTATTATGGCAGGGCATATTTCAGTACCGAATGTGACAGGAGACAATACGCCTTCTTCCCTGTCTAAAATTATGATTACGGATGTATTAAGAGAAAAAATGGGATTTGATGGAATTGTAATTACGGATGCATTGAATATGGGGGCAATTTCACAGCATTATTCTTCGGCAGAGGTCTCGGTTAAAGTTATAGAGGCTGGTGGGGATATGCTTTTGATGCCGGAAAATTTTCAGGAGGCATATCAGGGAATTTTAGAGGCTGTTCAGAATGGAACTTTAACAGAAGAAAGAATTGATGAATCGGTCAGAAGAATTTTGAAAGTAAAAGAAAAGCTGACAGCAGAGGATTAAGGCGTAGATATGCAAGAACGAATTAACTGAAAATTCAAACAATTATATATAAAAACAAAAATAAATAAAAAATACGAAAAAAACGGATAAATATATTGACAAATAGAAGCCCGGGTGTTAAGATAAAACCATCAAAAAAAGATATTTAACTAAGAAGGTACAAGAAGCGGATGCCTGATTAGATTAAAAATAACGGATAACAGGAGGTTGGACCAATGGACAGTATAGTTTCAGAATTTCATCAATATGTCAGTGGTACGGCGATTGCAGGTTCCTGTGAAGAAAGAGACCTGAGCAAAAGTTAATTCGCAGATCTGGTAAAAATTAAGAATGAAAATAAATGGAACGGAGAGAATACAAGACCAGATTCATAATAAAAAGATAAAGCAGTTGCAGATATATTGAATAAAGTTACCACATACAGAACTGAACGATGTGTAAAGGAACATGGAACAGTAGCTGTAAAAGAAAAAGGGTCTTACAGGAATCGTATCAGGATTTACCTTCGATCCAGAATATAAAATAAAAATAATGAGAAAATTAAATATTATAAAAAATGCATCTTCAAGGGTAGTTGGAGGTGCATTTTTTTGACATTGGGAAGATGGTATGGTACACTAATGAAAGAGTATCGCCTTATGTTAAATTGACATGAAGAGATCTTGAGTTACCGAATAAACATTAATATAATGAGGTGAATGCGGTGGACAAATATGAATATAAGCAACTGTCAGAGCGAATGATAGAGCTTATGCAAAATGAAGAATACGGGGAAGCAAAGGAGATTGCTGACTCCATTGACTGGAGAAGGGTTCGCAATGCCATGATGCTTGCGAATGTAAGTGATATTTATGAAAAGACCGGTGAATATCAGAAAAGCTATGATATTTTGCAGATTGCTTATCATCGGGCAGAAGGAAGCCGGAAGGTATTGTATCGTCTGAGTTCTCTTGCACTGAAGACGGGGAATGTAGATGAAGCAATAGATTTTTATGATGAGTTTGTGCAGTTAGCACCAAAAGATCCGAACAGACATATTCTGAGATACCAGATCTTACGGGCACAGCGGGCTCCGTTAGAGCAGCAGATTGAAGCACTGGAAGAGTTTAAGAAGGCAGAATATATTGAAGAATGGGCATTTGAACTTGCAAAGCTTTATCAGGAAGCAGGTATGACGGCAGAATGTCTGGAAGAATGTGATGATCTGATCCTGTGGTTCAGTGAAGGCAAATATGTATATAAAGCAATGGAATTGAAGATGCAGTATAAGCCACTGACACCTTCGCAGCAGGAAAAGTATAATCGCAGATTTGAAAAAAATGGCGGTGAGACGGAAGAGATTCCGGATCTTGAGACGTATGTTGCAGAAAATGAAAAGCCGGAAGATCATTTGGATGAAGCAGCAACGGAGCATTCAGAGGCTGTTTCAGAAGAGCCGGTTGAGGACATTCCTGAGAGTATTGGACAGCAGGATACAGGAAAAGAAGAAAGTTCAGAGAAACCAGTCCGTAAGCCGGAAAAGAAAAAGATCGGTGATACAATGCGGCTGGATGAGGCATTGGAGCAGTTACTGCATCGCAAGCCGGAAGTATCTGCGGCAGAGGATGAAGAGCCGGATATTTCTGATCTTGAGAGTGCGATCGGTGATATTGAGTCGGTCGTGGATCTTGATATGGTAAATCAGATTTCACAGGAAAAGCATACAGGTGATGTGCCAATCGGAATGAAGGAACTTATTCCTGGAGAAGTATCAGAAGAAGCGGCAGATAAGACAGAGCGGATCCCTGTAGAAATCACAACAGATATTACGGAAGATGACGCAGAAGAGCTGGATCTTGAAGATCTGGTGGCAGAAGAGCTGCCGGAAGAAGTTGAAGAGGCAGAGCCGGTTGAAGAAGAGGCGGAAGAAGTCGAAGAAGCAGAGCCGGTTGAAGAAGAGGCGGAAAAAGTCAAAGAGGCAGAGCCGGTTGAAGAAGAGGCGGAAGAAGTCGAAGAGGCAGAACCGGTTGAAGAAGAGGCGGAAGAAGTCGAAGAGGCAGAGCCGATTGAAGAAACACAGACAGGGACAATAGAAGAAGAACTGCAAAAAATTGCTGATGCAGAACCGGCTGAACCGGAAGAAGAGATCTTCGATATGGAAGAAGCGGAAGACTTCCTGGAGGATTCACCTGCTGAGGATTGGGAAGATGATACAGAATCCTTTGAAGAAGCGGATGCAGAGGAGCTGAGTTTTGAAGAGATTTTATCTGACTGGGATTCGGAAGAAGCAGAGGCGTTGCTTGAGGATGCCGAGGAAGAAGTATATGATGAGTCGGTAGAAGAAACGTACGAGGAAGAACCGGACGAAGACGAAGCAGAAGATATATTAGAAGATGCCGAGGAAGAGCCGATTGAAGAATCAGCAGAAGATGTCGTTGAGGCGGATGCTGAGGAAATATACGAAGAAGAGCCGGAAGACGAGGTTACGGAAGATACTCCAATCCTGTCTCCTGATATTCAGCGGCTGATTGATGAAATTGAAGGTGCAGTTCCGGCAGAGGAGTCTTTGCCAGAAGAAAAAGAGATAGAAAAAGCACCGGAAGAACCGCATGAAAATATGGGAGAAGTGACAGAATCTCTCCGTTTAGATGATCTGCCGGAGGAAGACGAAGATTTATTTGAAGATGAAGACTTCTTAGAGTCAGAGGATGAAGAGGATGAGTACGAGTCCTATGAAGACGACGATTCAGAAGAAGATGAGTATGAATCTTACGAAGATGACGATTCAGAAGAAGATGAGTATGAATCTTACGAAGACGACGATTCAGAAGAAGATGAGTATGAATCTTACGAAGACGACGATTCAGAAGATGAATATACATCCTATGATGAAGATGAGTATGAAGATGAAATCTATGATGACGAATATGAAGATGACGATGAAGCTTATTATGAAGAATCGGATGATGATGAGTTAGCAGATGATGAGGAATTCTACTATGAAGACGAAGAAGAACCGGACGAAGAACCGGACGAGGAAGATGCACCTGATTTTGAAGATGAATTCAAGGTAGATCCGAAGCACAGTGAAGAGCCGGATGATCGGGAGATTCCGGACGAAGATGATGGAATTGATATCATGTCGGCTACGACACCGTTGAGCAGAAAGGAAACTGCAAAGCTGATCGCTACAGGTAAGACTTCTCCGTTGCCACTGGATGAAATTTCAGATGCATTATCCATGGATACAGGATTTGTAGTACATGGAAGATATGATCTGGAAACTCAGAGCGGAATCGGTACAAGAGCCGGCCTGACAGAAGAACAGAAGAAATTATTCTCTTATTTTGTTCCTGTGCGTGGCATGAGCGAACAGTTAGTAGATGTTCTGGAGCAGGATAAGAACTGTACAAACCGGAAGGGAACGTCGAAGACAGGAAATCTCCTGATTATTGGAGATAAAGGAAATGGCAAGACTGTTCTTGCAGTAGATGTAGTTAAAGCAATCCAGAAGCAGAGAGAGATCCGTCAGGGTAAGGTAGCAATCGTGACAGGAGAGTCCCTGAATAAGAAAAAGATCGGAGATATTTTCGATAAATTATACGGTGGTGCTTTGATCATTGAAAAAGCAGGAAAGATGAATGAAAAGACAGTCGCCAAGCTGAACAGGGCAATGGAGCGTGATACAGGAGAACTTCTGATCGTGCTTGAGGAACAGAGAAAGCCGTTAGATCGTCTGCTTTCCTCCAACCGTGAGTTCAGGAGAAAGTTTACTTCCCGTCTGGAAGTGCCGATCTTCATTAATGATGAGCTTGTAACATTTGGTCAGACTTATGCCCAGGAGAATGGTTACAAGATTGATGAAATGGGTATTCTTGCTCTTTACAGTTGCATTGATTCTCTTCAGAGAGAAGATCATTCAGTAACTGTTGCGGAAGTAAAAGAAGTAATGGATAAGGCAATCGCACATTCACAGAAAGCTTCAGCCAAGAAGCTGGTGAAGAGAGTATTCGGAAGAAATACAGATTCGTCGGACAGAATTATTCTTTCCGAACGAGATTTCAACATTTAACGACAAAATTTAGTCAGAATTAATAGACAGTCTTGGGAAAGGCTGTCTATTTTTGTGCAAAAATATGTTTTCTCTTTCTTTTTTCAGGTACATCAAGTATAATGATGCTATGATGTTGGGAGCAAAATCCCAAGCAATGAAAGAATTCGAGCAGTGAGGTGGATTTATGGTTACAAAGAAGAAGGCAGTGAAAAAACTGCAGCCTTATGAGATAGGAGAACTGGATCACTACCTTTTCGGGCAGGGGAATCATTATGAGATTTATAAGAAGCTTGGTGCACATGAAGTGACAGCAGGTAAAAAGGGTGTTTATTTCGCAGTATGGGCTCCACATGCAAAGAGTGTTTCAGTGATCGGAGAGTTTAATGGATGGGATGCTGCAGCGGACAGGATGGAGCGGCAGGAGCCATTAGGAATCTATACAGTTTTTGTACCGGAAGCGAAAGACGGACAGATGTACAAATACTGTATTGAGACACAGAGCGGAGAGCTGATCTATAAGGCAGATCCATTTGCCAATTATGCAGAACTTCGGCCGGGAACTGCTTCCAGGATTACGGACATTTCTCATTTAAAATGGACGGATGACCGTTGGATGGAAAGCAGAAAAAAATGGGATAATAAAGAAAATCCGTTATCCATCTATGAAGTGCATATGGGTTCCTGGATGAGGCATCCGGGAAGGGAAGATGAGGGATTTTATACTTATCGTGAATTTGCAGAAGCGATTACAAAATATGTAAAAAAGATGGGGTATACGCATGTAGAACTGATGGGAATCGCGGAGCATCCATTTGATGGCTCATGGGGATATCAGGTAACTGGTTATTTTGCACCGACTTCCAGATATGGAACACCGGAAGATTTTGCTTATATGATCAATTATCTGCACCGGAATAGGATTGGTGTGATTCTTGACTGGGTTCCGGCACATTTCCCGAAGGATGCTCACGGACTGGCTGATTTTGACGGAACACCGACTTTTGAGTATGCAGATCCGAGAAAGGGAGAGCATCCTGACTGGGGAACGAAGATCTTTGATTATGAAAAGCCGCAGGTACGGAATTTCCTGATTGCAAATGCATTGTTCTGGATCGAGCATTTCCATGTGGACGGACTGCGTGTCGATGCAGTGGCATCCATGCTTTATCTTGATTATGGAAAGCAGGACGGACAGTGGGTCCCAAACAAGTATGGTGGAAATCAGAATCTTGAGGCGATTGAGTTTTTCAAGCATCTTAATTCTGTTGTACTTGGAAGAAATCCGGGGACGATGATGATCGCAGAAGAATCCACTGCATGGCCAAAGGTTACAGGAAACCCGGAGGATGACGGACTGGGATTCAGCCTGAAGTGGAATATGGGATGGATGCATGATTTTACAGAGTATATGAAGCTGGATCCGTATTTCAGGAAAAATGCACATCATATGATGACATTTTCCATGGAGTATGCATATTCGGAGAACTATATCCTTGTTCTTTCGCATGATGAAGTCGTTCATCTGAAATGCTCCATGCTGAATAAGATGCCGGGAGAAGGCTTTGACAAATATGCCAATCTCAAGGCAGCATATGCATTTATGACAGGACATCCGGGAAAGAAGCTTCTTTTTATGGGACAGGAGTTTGCACAACTGCGTGAGTGGAGCGAGGAGAGAGAACTGGACTGGTTCCTTCTTTCAGAAGAACCACATCAGCAGATCCAGAACTGGTACAGAGATCTTCTGCATTTATATAAGAAGCATCCTGCACTGTATGAGCTGGATAATGATCCGGCCGGATTTGAATGGATCAATAAAGATGATATTTTCAGAAGTATCTTCAGTTTTGTCAGACATTCAAAGGGAAAGAAAAAGAATCTTTTATTTGTGTGCAACTTTACTCCGGTAGCAAGAGAAGATTACCGGGTTGGAGTGCCGACGAAGAGGCAGTGTAAGCTGGTACTGAACAGCGACGAGAAAGAGTATGGAGGTTCTGGAGAAAAGAGAACCGAGATCTATAAGCCGGTGAAGAAAGAGTGCGACGGTCAGAAATATTCTTTTGCATATCCGCTCCCTGCTTATGGCGTTGCTGTATTTGAATATTAAAAGAATAGTTTCAAGATGGAGAAAACCACCGGATTTTAAAGAGAAGTATCTGAAAATCCGGTGATTTTTAGTTCCATATTAGACAAAAATAAGGAAGAATAGTAACGGTAATGACAAGGAAAAAAAATCTTGTAATGTTATAATAGATTTGTATACTTGCGTGATTTTATTTGATAGTTAAATAAAATTAAATTTTGCAAGGGAGGAAAAAGCATGAAAGGAAGAAGAGTCCAAAAGGTACTTGCAGCAGTGCTGGCGGTGGCAATGGTTCTGCCGATGACTGCAATACCGGCAAAGGCTGAGGAAGCGGAAGAAGTTACATATAAGCTTTATCCGAATCCTCAGGAAATGACGTATCAGGATGGAAGCTACATCCTGAAAAAGAATGTCAATGTCATTTATGATGAGGATATTGACGATGCAACAAAAGCACGACTTGAAGAGACTGCAGAACTGAAAGGTCTGAATGTGACAGAATCAGATGCAGAAAAGAGTGGTGCAACGAACATTTATGTAGGAGTTTACGGATCGGACGGAACAGTAGATGATCAGATCGTAGATGAATATGCTGTAGATACTTCATTATTTGATCATACCGATTCCTATTTCCTGAAAAGTGACAACAATACGATTGCTGTATTGGGAAAAGATACAGATGCAAGTTTTTATGGACTGACGACACTGTATCATGTACTTGCACAGACAGAGAGCCTGTCGATCAGAAATTTTACGATTGAAGATTATGCAGATGTTGTAAGCCGTGGATTTATTGAAGGATATTATGGAAATCCATGGTCTACAGAGGATCGTGTGAATCTGATGACATGGGGGGGATACTATAAGTTAAATGCTTATTTCTATGCACCAAAGGATGATCCGAAACACAGAGCAAACTGGGATGAACTCTATACAGATGAAGAGTTAGAGAGTAAGATCAGACCACTTGCAGAAGCTGGAAATGCTTCCAAGTGCAGATTTGTGTATGCCCTGCATCCATTTCCGAGTGGAAATAACTTCCGCTTTGATACAGATGCACACTATAATGAAGATCTTGCAAAATTGAAAGCAAAGTTTAAGCAGGTAATTGATGCAGGAGTACGTCAGATTGCGATTCTTGCGGATGACTTTGTAAATCCGGGAGCAGCAAATGAAGTAAGACTTCTGAACGATATGAGTACCTGGCTGGCAGAGGTGAAGCAGGAATACCCTGATATGAAGATGACACTTCCGTTCGTTCCGTATGATTATATGGGAAATGGAAGTTCCAGTGAACTTCAGGCCCTGAAGAGTGTACCGGAAAATGTACAGATCGTTATGACCGGTGGACGTGTCTGGGGTGAGGTTACAAATAATTTTACTACTACATTTACAAATAATGTAGGAAGAGGTCCTTTCATGTGGATCAACTGGCCTTGTTCAGATAACTCACATAAGCATCTGATCATGGGTGGTAACAGCACATTCCTTCATGGTGGTGTTGATGCGTCTAAGATTCAGGGAATCATGCTGAACCCGATGCAGCAGTCAGAGCCAAGTAAAGTAGCTATTTTTGCAAATGCATCCTATGCATGGAATATCTGGGATACAGATGCCGATGCAGATCAGACATGGGAAGACGCATTTTCATTTGTAGATCATAATTCGGCAGTAGAGACAGAAGCAAGTGATGCACTCAGAGAGTTGTCCAAGCATATGATCAATCAGAATATGGACAGCCGTGTAACTGAGCTTCAGGAGTCAGTAGAACTGAAGGAAAAACTCAACGCATTTAAAGATAAACTGGAAACGGAAACGGTCACAGAAGCAGATGTGGATGATCTGATCCAGGAATTCCAGACACTTCAGGATGCAGCAGCATTGTATAAAGAATCAGGTAATGAGGCAATCAGAAATCAGATTGTTTACTGGCTGGATTGCTGGAAAGATACAACAGATGCAGCGATTGCATACCTGAATGGAGTAAAGAGTTCTCTGAACGGAGATGTATCCGCAGTTGTGGAATACAATACAGAAGGAGAAACGGCATTCGCACAGTCCAAGACGCATGATTTCCTGTATGTAAATTATCAGGAAGTCGCAGAAGTCGGAGTACAGCATATTGTTCCGTTTATTAAAAAACTGGCTGAATATGTATCAGGCAAAGCAGAACTTGCCCTGAATCCGGACAAAGTGATCCGTAAATACATCACAAGCCGTACAGACACACCGACAGGCTCTGCGGATAACTTATTTGACGGAGATGACAGCACAAGTGCGATTTATAAGACACCGAATAAGATTACAACAGGTACCTATATCGGAGTAAGTTACAGTAAGGCAATCAAGATCAATGATATCCGGTTCCTTCTTGGAGCAGGAAAAGATCATATGGATCAGGCAAAGCTGCAGTACACAACCGATGGAAAGACCTGGAAAGATCTGGAGCTTACAGGCATGAACAATAGTTTTGCAGGTGTCAGAAACCAGAACCAGGAAGTAAGTGTTGCAAAAGAAAATCTTCCGGAAGATTTTGAAGCAATGGGTATCCGCCTGATCGCAACAGCAGACAATGCAGCAGATGCATGGCTGCAGGTTAATGAGATCACGATCAACAAAGATGAGAATACAGATGACGGAGACGACAGCGAACTCAGTTATACATTAATGAAGCCGAATCGCTGGAGTGTTTACCAGGGATCAGAATCACTCCTTCGTGACGGAAATGACAGTACATTTATCTGGTTTAATACAGGTACTGGTGATGCTGTAAATGTAGATGATTTCCTTGGATACAATCTTGGAAAGGTTGCAACATTGGAAAGTGTACATATCGCAGTAGGATCACCGTCCAATGGTGATAAGTTTGTAAAATATACAGTTGAGACATCTGTAAATGGAACGAGCTGGACAGCCGTTCCGGGATATGAATCCCATACAGGAACAACTTCAGGAACTGATGTACTGGATATTGAATTAAACGGACTTTCTGCACAGTATATCCGTATCCGCAATCTGGAATATCGACAGACTTGGGCGAGATTCTCAGAATTTACGGTAACAGAAAGAGTAAATAATACAGGAACAAAAGATAACGTATTTACAAATATCGCGAACTGTGAGGTCCTTGGAACAGCAGCAGAAGGAACTGTATCACTGAATGCAGCATCCTTAAGCGTAGGAGCCGAAAAGTATATCGGAATCGATCTTGGACATATCAAGGCGGTGACAGGAATTACCAGTCCGACAGAAACTTCACTGAAGTTACAGACTTCTATGAATGGGGTAGAGTGGACAAAGGTAACAGATCCGTCCCAGGCAGCCGATGCACGTTATATCAGACTTTATAATGATACAGATGCAGCAGTGGATGTAAGCTGGGATGCTTTCACAGTAACGTATGAATTTATTGGTGAAAAGACAGTAACCAGTGATTTTGCACAGAACGATGCAAGCCGTGATATGCGTGGAAGTGGAAACGTCAATAATGTTTTTGACGGAGACCTTACAACATATGGAACGATCACAGGTGTGCAGGATAGCGGAAAGAAGATCGTGTTTGACCTTGGACAGACGATCGACTTCAAGTCCATCCGTTACTATGTAAAAGAGACAAGCCTTGATTTCCTGCGTTATGCAAAATTTGAAGTAGCAAATGATCCTGATGCAGCAAACTGGACAACAGTGCTGACTGTAGGAAATAATTCTTTCGAGAATACAGCCAATACAGATACAGCAAAAGATTATGCAGCTCTGACACATGACAGTGAGAATCCTGGAAATATGTATGCAGAGCAGACAGGGCTGAATGTAAGCGGACGTTACTTAAGAGTTGTACCGCTTAAGACATACAGTTACAGATGGGTTGATTTCTATGAGATCCAGATCAATGGTGGAGCCTATATCTCTACAGAGTCAAATCGAGATATCGTATCGACCGTGATCGAAGAAAAAGGAAAAGTACCTTCCAATGTATTTGAAGAAGATTACCGTACGGTATACAAGCCGTCAGAAGCAAATGGATCATTTACTTATCGCATTTCTGATCTGGAGGCAAAGAGAACGATCCGTATGATCCAGAATGGAGCAGCATCTGATGCAGTTGTAACTGCAAGAATTGCAAATGAAGATGGAAGTAATATCCAGAGAGTTACACTTGGTAAACTGAGCCAGGCAATCAATGAATTTGCTGTAGCTTCAGATAAAAGAATTTTGGATGTAACAGTAACCTGGGGTGAAAATATTCCGGAAATTTCAATGATCAAGACAAGCAGTAAGGCAGCAGCTACAGTTGACAAGACAAAGCTGGATGAGGCGATTGCGGCAACAGGAAGCAGTGATGCAGCAAACTGGACAACAGATTCTAAAGCAGCAGTAGATAAAGCGAAAGCAGTTGCTGAAGAACTGAAAACGAATGAGTATGCTACACAGGATACAGTTGATACAGCAGCAGGTGCATTGAAGACTGCATGCAGTAAGGCAAAAGTAAAAGCAAATGCTACAGTTCTTGAGGCACTTCGCAGGGCAGTTGCAGAGAAGAAGAGCCAGAAAGACGGAGAGGTTGAAGTTTATACAGCCAAGACATTTACAGCATATGAAACTGTACTCAATAAGATTGTGGCAGCACTGGAAGATACAGATAATCTTTCCCAGGATACAGCAGAAAAGCTGAAGACTCAGATTGAAGAAAAAGAAGCAGCTCTTGAGTATTCAAAAGTAGAAAGAGAACTTGCTGAACTGGAGCTTCAGGCAGGAGTTGAGTATAATGCAGATGATTATACGACAGCATCTGCCAAAGCATATACCGATGCAAAGAAAGCTCTGAGTGATCTGATCGAAGCAGATAATACTACAAGAGTTAATCCGACAGAGATCGCAGCAAAGAAAGCAGCTTATACAGACAGTATTACAGCATTAGTTGATGTGAGAAGTCTGAAGAGCGTGATCGCAGAATGCAATGAACGGCATGAGGGAAATGAAAAGAAGTATACAGCAGCAAGCTGGAAGAATTACAGTGATGCACTGGATGCAGCAAATGCTGTTCTTGCAAATGGAACAACAGAAAGTGTACAGGAAGCAGAGACAGCTCTGCGGGCAGCAGAAGGAGCACTTGTACTGAAAGATACATCCGCAGTACAGACAGTCATTGATGAGATGAAGAAAGTCAATGCGGAAAATTACACAAGCGACAGCTATGCAGTCCTGAAAGCAGCTATCGCACAGGCTGAAAGCCAGATTGATGATGAGACAAAGGCAGATGCCAATATCCGTGCTATGCAGGATGCGAAAGCAAATCTTATCAGCATCGTGGAACTGAATGCAGCATTAAGTGATGCAGCAAAATATGAAGCAGCTAATTATACAACAGATTCCTATACAGTTCTGGCAGCAACTGTAAATGCGGATAACATGAATGCATTGAAGACATCCGGTACAGCAGAACAGATTGCAGAAGCAGTACAGTCTATCCGCAATGCAATCGATGGTCTTGTATTAAGAGCAACAGATATGGATGCTTACAGAGATAAGATTCAGTTCAAGTCTGAAGCAGGAGATTACACAGAAGAGACTTATACAGAGTATAAGGAAGCTTACGATGCACTGATGGCACTGGACAGCAGTACAGGAAATGTATCAGCAGATGAGTTCCAGGCAGCAAAAGCAAGATTTGAAAATGCACAGGCAGCACTGAAAATGATCAAGGCAGATTACACGAAAGTGGATGAAGCACTTGCAAAAGTACCGGCTGATCTGAGTATTTATACAGATGCAACTGTGAAGACACTGAAAGATGCGATCGCCAAGGTCGACAGAAATCAGCCATTGTCCAAGCAGGCAGAAGTAGATGCTTATGCAGATGCGATTCATGATGCAATCAACAACCTGGTTGTAAAATCCAAGTCTGATGATGGAAAGGATAACCAGAACGGTAATTCCAACAATGGTCAGAATAATGGAAATACAGCAGGTAATGGAAATGGATCGGGCAAAGGAAATGGCACATCCGCTAACGGAGCAGTCAAGACCGGAGATACTGCACCGATCGCAGGAGCATTTGCACTGATGATACTGGCAGCAGGGGCGGTTGTAACCGTGCTGAAAAGAAAAAGATACTAAATTAAAAAACCGGGTGTCCGTACAAAAGGACACCTGAAATGAGATAATAAGAATCAGATGAGGAAATCTTATCTGGTTCTTATTTTTTGTTACACAAATTTGAAAGCTTATTTAAAAAAATAAGTTGTAAATGCAGTTCTCAAATGAATACAGACTGAATCAATACGGCAGCAATGAAGCAGCAGAAAGGAATATGATTTATGAGAAGAATAACTTATACGAACTGGATGTCCAAAATTTTTAAAGAAATCACCAACGGAAGAGGAGAGCGGGTGCTCGAGAATCCTGCAGTTCAGGTCCTTGGAGCTATTTTCAGAAAGATGAATCTAGATCAGAATACCATCGGAGCTGTGTCAGAACGTCTGCAGAATGAGAAAGAGAAAAAAGATAATATTGTGAAAATAATTGTTGCTGTAGTTATCATATATCTGATCTGTTATATCATTGGCGGCGAAGTTGAGTGGCTGGCAAGAACGGCGATTATATGGACGGGAATCGTGTTGGCGATCCGGGGGATAAGGAAGAAAAACTAAGTGCCCCCTGTATATGAATTGCCATATGTCGCGGATGATCAGGAGATATTGTCTGAATATACAATTCAGACATACATCTTCAGACCTCTGCATAGATTGTAAAAAATAAACGATGCAGGGGCTTTTCCATGAGAGATTATATTGAGGAGCGGGCGGTGGAAATCGCAGACTATATTATAGAAAATAGTGCGACGGTGAGACAGACTGCGAAGCAATTCAGGATAAGTAAGAGTACGGTACATAAAGACGTCACCGAACGGCTTCTTCAAATCAATCCCTCTCTGGCACAGGAGGCACGAAAAGTGTTGGACATGAATAAATCAGAACGACATATCAGAGGTGGGATGGCAACAAGAGAAAAATATCTCCATCAACATTTGCGACAGATGTAAATGAGAGCAGATAAATGAGAGAAAAATAGAATTTAGTTTAGAGAGAGCAGAAGGACAGAATCTCAAAGGAGCATATAGGGATTCAAAGTCCTTTTGCTTTTTCTTTTCTGATAGCAGGAAGATATGTTATAATGCAAATAATGATGAAACCATGAAATAGACGACAAGATAAACGAAAGCAGGCAGTAAGATTCTTGAAAGGGGCAGATAAGTGCGGGCTGTAATTATTGAGAAAGACGAAAAAATACTGCAGCAGATACAGTCAATCCTGCAAAAAGTTGATTCCGATTATGAACTGGTGGGAACAGCCGTGAATGGACAGTCTGGTTATGAGCTGATCAGTGCATTACGTCCGAATCTGGTGATTATGGATATAGAATTACCACGAATGAATGGAATGTCGATGTTGAAGAAACTTCGTGCGGAAGCATTTGATTTTAAAGTGGTAGTTCTAAGCGGAACGGAAAACTTTCAATATGCAAAGCAGGCGATTGAACTGAGCGTGGACGGTTATATTATGAAACCTATCCGACCGATCCAGTTAAAAAAGGCATTGATGCAGATTCGTGAAAAAATGAGAAATGAGTACTGGCTGAATGCATCTTTTACAGTGGAAAATCTCCTGATCGGGTGTATGAACGGGCAGTATCAGCCAGAGAATAAATTAAATGAGATTACAGTCAGAACTTACGGATTTACTGTGGAAGACCCCTGTGGGATGTTTATTTTGTGGTTGGGGGAAGATTTTGAAAAAAATAAAGCAGAAGCAGTTCATTTGCTGAAAAGAAGTCTGCAAAAGGAAAATAAATTTAGAGTTTGCATTCTTCCACTGGAAGTATGGCAGGAAATATTTGTGATCGTATATCAGACAGCAGAATTTGAAATGGCAGAGAAATACTTTCAGGAAAATATTGTCCCTATGTTATGCAGCAATCTCAATGGAGATGTAGTCTGCGTGTGGAAAAGAATCGATCATATGATGGATCTGTGGCGATATCGGACGAAAATACCGTTATTGCGGCAGTGGAATCTGACACTTGGAAGAGGTGTGCTGATCAGTGAAAATGGAATAGAGGGACAAGAACAGGAACTTCTTCCTTTGAGATATCCTGCAGAACTTGAATTACGGGCACGAGATTGTACGTTGGCAGGAAGAAAAAAAGAGTTGGAAAAGTGCTTTGAAGAATTGCGTGAAATGCTGGAAGGGCAGTTTTGCTTTCCAGAGACACTGAAAGATTGTCTGATCCGTTTCAGTCTGAATATCGTAAATATGTACAAGATCCAATGGGAGCTTGGAGCAGAGATCCAGGTGCTTATTCTGATTCTTGAAATAGGTCAGGCAACAAGCTGGAAGCAGATCCGACGGGCGATGGAAGAATTATTAAATTATTTTAATTTTGAAAAAGAGGATCTCCAGAGAAATGAAGCCTTCAGTACAATGGTTCGTAAAGCAGTCGAGATGGCAAAAAAATATTATAGTGAGGGAATTACTTTGGAAGAGACAGCCAGCAGGCTTTACGTTTCGGAAGAGTATCTGAGTACGCAGTTTAAGAAAGAGACGCAGAGCAGTTTTACAGAAACAGTTCGGAAATTCAGAATAGAAAAGATCAAAGATTTGCTGTTGAACAGTAAGCTAAAATTAAATCAGATTGCGGAATTAACAGGATATTCAGACCCCAAATATATGAGCCGGGTATTTAAAGAAGAAGTGGGGATGCTTCCAACGGAATTTCGCAAAAAAATGCAATAAAATAGATTAAAATAGTCCACCTTTTTAAAGAATTTCCACCTTTTCAAGATAGAAATATATGATATGATACCAACTGATTTAGATGAAAAGGGTTTCATGCATTACATAGTCGGGAAATAAAGAGGTGAGAAGAATGAGTAAGATGCAGATTACATTTAAAAATCCTGAGGAAATTGTAGCGTTTGTTAATACAGTTTCAAAATATGATTTTGATATGGATATGAGAAAAGGTCGTGCAGTGGTAGATGCAAAATCATTGCTTGGCATTATGCACCTTGGACTTAATAACGTGATCGAACTTCAGATGTATTCGGATCAATGTGAAGAATTACAGAAAGAACTTGAAAAATATGCAGCTTGATTATAGAAAAAAATAGGATTGAAAAGAGGAAGCGGTTCTGGTAATGCAGGACTGCTTCTTTTTATTGCAAAATCCGGTGAATTGCATCCGGGAAACAGTAGAGATAGACGATGCGGAGTATCGGAGTTTCTTTTTTGCAAAAATCCGGTAAGCTGCATCTGGGAAACAGTAGAGATAGATGGTGCGGAGTATCGTAGTTTCTTTGTTGCAAAAACCTGGTAAGCTGCAGTCGGGTTCACATGAGATATAATTTGCCGGAGGAAGAACACTGAACTGTTAAGTGATGTGTTGTGGGCAATGGTGAGCCGTAGGTGTCAGCCAGCTCAATTTATGACAGTTTGGAGGATTGAAATATGTACAGTTTGGAAGGACAACAGTTTGGAAGGACTGAAATAATGCTTGTAAAAGCGGGAAAGCTCTACTATAATTAAGGGTACGGAACAAAAAAGAAGATCTTATAAGATCATATTTTACAGGAGGAGAGCCTTGAAGAAAGAGTTAGTGATCGTTCTTGATTTCGGTGGCCAGTATAACCAGTTAGTTGCACGCCGTGTCAGAGAATGTAATGTATATTGTGAAATTTATTCTTACAAGACGGATATTGAGAAGATTAAAGCAATGAATCCTAAGGGAATCATTCTGACAGGGGGACCGAACAGTTGCTATGAGCCGGATTCACCGACTTATACAGATGAGCTGTTCAAGCTTGGTATTCCGGTTCTTGGGTTATGTTATGGAGCACAGTTGATGTCTCATGTTCTTGGCGGAAAAGTTGAGAGAGCAGATGTCAGAGAATACGGAAAGACAGAAGTTATTATTGATAAGAGGGAATCCAAAGTTTTTGAGGGAGTATCTGAAAAGACAATCTGCTGGATGAGTCATTTCGATTATATTTCAAAAATTGCACCGGGATTTGAGATTTCTGCACATACAGCAGACTGTCCTGTGGCAGCAGCCGAAAATGAAGCAGAAAAGCTGTATGCAATCCAGTTCCATCCAGAGGTACTCCATACTGCTGAAGGAACAAAGATGATCAATAATTTTGTAAAAAATGTCTGTGAATGTGTTGGTGACTGGAAAATGGATGCATTTGTGGAGAATACAATTAAAGAGATCCGTGAAAAAGTCGGAGACGGCAGAGTACTGCTTGCATTATCAGGCGGAGTTGATTCTTCAGTGGCAGCAGGATTACTTTCCAGAGCGATCGGAAAGCAGCTTACCTGCGTATTCGTAGATCACGGTCTTCTTCGCAAAGATGAGGGAGATGAGGTAGAGGCTGTATTCGGACCGAAAGGACAGTTCGATCTGAACTTTATCCGTGTGAACGCACAGGAGAGATATTATAATAAACTTGCAGGCGTTACAGAGCCGGAAGCAAAGCGTAAGATCATTGGTGAAGAATTTATCCGTATTTTTGAAGAAGAAGCAAAGAAGATTGGTGCAGTTGATTTCCTTGCACAGGGAACAATTTATCCGGATGTTGTAGAAAGTGGTCTCGGTGGAGAATCAGCAGTGATCAAGTCCCACCACAACGTAGGAGGACTTCCGGATTATGTAGATTTCAAAGAAATCATCGAGCCGCTTCGTGACC
>OCHA01000828.1_pt1 | contig 29433 bp, 20 predicted proteins | sample 1538591 | NCBI WGS metagenome assembly OCHA01 (sample SAMN04571710, study PRJEB22368) | human gut metagenome | biome: human gut; material: stool | host: Homo sapiens | place: Luxembourg | collected 2012-09-06 | reverse complement strand
GAAAAGTATGTGGAAAAAATATGTTTATTTCGTGAATTAAAGTTCATATGCTGAACAATAATATCCAAATGGCTTCCCGGACAAAAAAACAGAACCACTATCTTCCCAGGCGACTCCACTCACTACGTTCGAAGTCAGCTTTTGTAAGAAGATACTGATTCTGTTTTTTGTTATTACATTACCTTGATATTTTTATTCAACACGCTTACCAGTGTTTTCGTACAATATCCGGTAATTTTATTATTGTTTTAAATGTAGAAATATCTTATATATATCATTTTTTCTGCAGTCACTTAGATTCCGTTTTCTCTCTGCTTCCTTAAGTATCCTTGGTATATGCGGCTGCTGATAATTCCTTTCAGCACATTTGCCGCGCTTCTTTTTACATCTTCTTCCAGAATGATGCCCCTGGATACCGCCTTTACAATCTCATCTACCGTACCGGAACTTCCCGGCATGATCAGATCATTTCCTGAGGCAATGGCATGTGCCGGATCGCCGTATTTTCTTCCAGTTGCGAACCAGTCGGTCATAACAAAGCCGTCAAAGCCCCATTCATTCCGCAGCACCTGCGTCAGCAGACGGTAGCTGTTGTTGACATATTTGCCATTTACCTTATTGTAGCTGCTCATCAGAGCTCCCGGATGCGATTCTTTGACCGCAATTTCAAAGCCCTTCAGATAGATTTCCCTGAGTGCCCTTTCATTTATATTGACATTCGTCTTGTTACGGTTATCTTCCTGATTATTACAGCAGAAATGCTTTAATGTAACATAACAGCCCCGGTTTTGCTGCACTCCATTTGTGATTGCAGCTGCGAACTTTCCCGTGAGCAGTGGATCTTCGGAAAAATATTCAAAATTCCGTCCACATAACGGATTACGATGAATATTCATTCCGGGTGCAAGCCAGTAGGTAACACCATAAGCTTCCATCTCTTTTCCGACTGCATTCCCGACTTCTCCGGCAAGCTTAAGATTCCAGCTCGATGCAAGTGAGATCCCTACCGGAAATGCCGTTGTATACTGATACAGCAGATTCCTGCTGTCTGGATTGCCAAGCATCACTTTCTTTACCGCTTCCGGCAGATACTTCATAAAGGAAATGTTCGGCTCCACGCCTTTTACCTTACCGGTGATCGATACAGATGATACTTTATGAAGCCGGAGTCCTGCAGGTCCATCTGCCATCACAACATTCGGGATCCCTTTTGCCAGCAGATTTCCAGTTGTCACACCGGCTGCTCCCGGCGCTTCAAAGAATCTCTGACCGGACATTCCGCCGCCTACAACCAGTTCCGCCATATCCCTGAGTGTCAGCGAATCCATGATCCTGTCCATCTCTTCTGATGAATAGATCTCCACCGGTCCATACTCATAATCCGCTTCCGGGATAATCCCCGGCTCGATACGAAGGCTCTGGATCTTTTCCACATCGTCAATGATCACTTCACAGGTTCTTCCCCAGTTCTGTCTGCAGTCACTGGTTGCATGAAGAAGTTCCTTTTCTTCCTGCCGTTCCAGTTCTGTCACCCTTACCGGTGCTTTACAGATATGTGAATGTTTCTCTGTAATCATTTCTGTTTCCAGTTTTAAGATTCCACATACTCTGGTATTTCTGCTTGAGTTCCCGATCCGCACGACGTATTCACCAGGTTCCAGAACGGTAGCCGCATCCTGTTCCCGGTAACTGGTAAGATCACGCAAGTCAAATTGCAATGTTACCATTTCCTGTCTGCCAGGCTCTAATTCTTCCGTCTTCGCAAATGTTGTCAGTCTCTGGGCTTCTTTTTCCAGTCCGCCATCCGGACAGCTTACATAGATCTGCACAACTTCTTTTCCGCTGTATGCGGTTCCTTTATTCTTTACACATGCACAGATGGTCACTGTTGTTTTCTCCAGTTTCATATCTGCAAAATGTATTTCAAATGTCGTATATGACAGCCCATATCCAAATGGATACCTCGGTGCTACATGAAATGTATCGAAATACCGGTAGCCGACACAGATGCCTTCCCGGTAATATTCTTCATCCAGATTCCCATTCAGATAACTATAGTCATCTGCTGACGGATAGTCCCGGTAATGCTTTGCCCATGTATCTGTCAATTTCCCTGACGGAGAATATTTCCCGCATACCACATCTGCAAATGCCTGACCGCCCATCGTTCCTAACTGTCCCATGAAGATCACCGCGTTGATCCCCGGAATCTCATGTAGGAAATTCAGATCAAACTGTCCGCCCACATTGATTGCCACGATCATATGTGCGTACTGCTCTGCACAAAACGCAAGATTCACCCGTTCTATTTCCGACAGACCATATTCATTCTCCTCAAGCTTCCGGTCTGCACCTTCTCCTGCCTGTCTGGAGATCACATAGATGCAGGTATCTGTCTCAGATCTGTCTATATCTTCTTGTAGAATCGCCCTTCCATATGGATAACGGTACGGACTGCTCATCAGATTCATAAAATCCGACAGATTCTTCGGATTCAGTTTCTTTCGGAATTCTTCTGCATACGCACGTTCTCCCTCCAGAAAACTCTGATCGTAATCTTCAATCCAGTCCATGGTTGTAATCTCGAATCCTGCATGCTCCATTCCTTCCAGAATCGATACCGCATGCCGTTCATTGACCTCTCCGGAACCGGTACCTCCCTTGACCGTCATCTTTGCACCGGCTCCGTAAAGTGCAATCTTTCCAGGCTTTACCGGAAGTACTCCATCATTTTCCAGAAGTACGATTCCTTCCACTGCTGCCTGATATGCCACTTTCTTTCCGGCTTCTTCCAGTGGTGTTACTGCATCTGTAAGTGCGGCTTTATGAATGCTTCTTGTTCTCATTGTGATCTTTGCATCCTTTCTATTTTCCAGATGTCGGTATATATGGACGCAATGCTCCTGCCACGTTACTGATCGGCATTGTCTGAAGCCATACTTTGCCCGGACCATGGATTACAGTATTGAAGATTCCTTCTCCACCAAATAACATATTTTTCACACCCGGAACACTCTTGATCTCCATTCTGCAAGTAGCTGTCATCGCAGCAAGATGTCCGGTATCAACTACGATTTCCTGATCGTCACGCAGTTCATATTCGACAACATGACCGTCAAATTCCGCAAACACGGTTCCATGTCCCGATACTTTCTGCATGATAAATCCTTCTCCGCCGAATAATCCGGAGCTGAACTTCTTATTAAAGAATACGGATAATTCTACTCCTGCCTCACTTGCAAGGAATGTACTCTTCTGGAATACCATCTCCTGTCCCGGTCCGATCTCAAATGCCTTGATGGATCCCGGGAAGCAGGATGCGAATGCGATCATTCCGCTGCCGCCTTCTGCGGTATAGATATTCTGGAACATATGCTCTCCGGAAAACATTCTTCCGAATGCTTTGCCGATTCCTCCATTTGTCGTTGTCTCCATCTTCATATTCGGTGACATCCATGACATTCCGCCGCCTTCTGTGAGCATCTTCTCCCCGCCGTCCAGATAACAGATGACTACCGGTAATGTTTCGCCCTGAATTTCGTATCTCATAAAATGATACCTCCTGATATTATTTATACATTTTTGAATTTTGTTTCGAAATTGTATTAACAATATTATACCATTTGATGTTCTTTTCTACAATATATTTGGAATTTAATGCATCAGAATACCAATCGACTTTATAAATCTCAGGAATGCTTCCCTTCCCTCTTCCGTGCATTTATAAACGCCTGCATCTTCCAGTACATGCACGAAGACTTCTCCGACTTCTTTTTTCAGAATATCCATCACATTCTCTTCTGTGATGTCTTCGTAATTCTGACGGAATCTTTCTGCCCAGTCGGCGTGTTTTGCAATCTTTTCATTGCTTCTGATATCTTTTTTATTTACCAGATAGTCTGCAAGGATTTCTAATTCTTCTTTTAATCTGGATGGAAGTACTGCCAGTCCCATTACCTCGATCAGACCGATATTTTCTTTCTTGATATGATGATACTCTGCATGTGGATGGTATACTCCCAGCGGATGTTCTTCTGTTGTAATGTTATTACGAAGAGTCAGATCAAGTTCGAACATGCCGTCTCTCATTCTGGAGATCGGTGTAATGGTATTGTGTGGTTCTCCGTCTGTATTGGCATAAATGAATGCTTCTTCATCTGTATAGGATCTCCAGCATCTCAGGATATGGTCTGCCAGTTCGATCAGACGTTTCTCGTCGTTGTGACGGATACGGATAACGGATAACGGCCATTTTACAATTCCTGCTTCTACATCCTCATATCCTGAAATCGTAACTGGGATCTCGATCGGTGCTTTTGCCATCGCAAATGTGTAATGTCCTCCCTGGAAATGGTCGTGGCTTAAGATGGATCCACCAACGATCGGAAGGTCCGCATTTGATCCCAGGAAATAGTGTGGGAATAATTTTACGAAATCAAATAATTTCTCAAATGCTTTTTTATCAATCTTCATCGGAATATGCTGTCCATTAAATACGATACAGTGCTCGTTATAGTACACGTATGGTGAATACTGGAATCCCCACTTGCCGCCTGCAATCTCGATTGGAATAATTCTGTGGTTCTCCCTTGCCGGATGGTCCAGACGTCCTGCGTAGCCTTCGTTTTCCATGCAGAGCTGACATTTCGGATATGCCGTGTTCTTTGCATTTCTTGCCGCTGCGATTGCCTTTGGATCTTTCTCCGGTTTGGAGAGATTGATCGTGATGTCAATCTCTCCATATGGGGAATCTACTTTCCATTTCATATCTTTTTTTACACGGTATCTTCGGATATAATTGCTGTCCTGACTTAATTTGTAGAAATATTCTGTCGCAGCTTCCGGTGATTCTTTATACTTTTCTGCAAATGTCTGTTGTACCTGTGCCGGTCTTGGAACCAGACAGTTCATGATCTTTGTATCAAAAAGATCACGGTATCCGATACTGTCCTCGATGATTCCTCTTTTTACCGCCTCATCAAGCAGATTTTTCAGAACCTCTTCCAGCTCAATCGAAGTACTGTCGATCTCTGCATCTTCATAAGAATCTTCGTGAAATAATTCCAGCAGTAAATTCGTTGTGTAGATCCTCTCACATTCCGGTGTCAGTCCGGTCTGAATTCCATATTCTACCAGTTTCTTAATATTTTCGTATAACATATTATGATCCTTCCACTCTTTTCGTTTATTAAGCCATGTATTTATATCCTTCAAATACTTTTTACAGCCTCATTCTATCCTCGATCTTCCTCGGTCCATCTACAGGACCTGCCATTAACAGCTTCTTCCGAACGCATGGCAATTTATACAATCCTGGCTCCGTCACCGATCTCTACTACATAGAATTCTGCTTCATGACCGACTTTCTCTTCGTATGTCTTTCCGATCGTCTCAATGAACCGTTCTACTGTTCCATCTTCAACGATGCTGACCGTACATCCTCCGAATCCGCCGCCGGTAATACGTGAACCAATGACTCCTGGCATAGCCTGTGCCAGATCTACCAGAATATCAATCTCTTCACAGGATACTTCATAATCATAACGGAGTGATTCATGAGATGCATTCATCAGCTGTCCGAATAATTCCACATCATTGTTGCGGAGTGCTTTTACCGCACGGATGGTCCGCTGGTTTTCATATACTGCATGTTTTGCACGCTTCTGTCTGACCGGATCTTTGATCGCATCTTTGATTTCTTCAAATTCATCTTCTGTCAGATCTCCCAGAGTCTGGATATTTCTGACCTTCTGAAGTTCTTTTAATGCGGTCTCACATTCATTTCTTCTGTCATTGTAAGCAGAATCCACCAGACTGTGCTTTACCTTGCTATTGATGATCACGATCTTGGCATTCTCAAGAACAACCGGTGCATATTCATATTTTAAAGTGTTCGTATCCAGAAAGATTGCATGATCTTTCTTACCCATGGCACTTGCAAACTGATCCATGATACCGCAGTTGCAGCCATTGAAGTTATTCTCGGAATACTGTCCGATCAATGCAAGATCGATCATGGACAGATCCTCGAATCCAAATGTATCCTTTAACATCAGTCCTGTCAGGACTTCCAGTGATGCGGATGAAGACAGCCCGGAACCATTCGGAATATTTCCATAGATCAGAATATCCATTCCATGTGTCATCTCATATCCTCTCTTCTCAAGTGCCCACATGACTCCCTTTGGATAGTTGGTCCATCCGGCTTTTTTGTTCGGGACCAGTTCATCCAGGCTTGTCTCAATAATTCCCAGCTTTTCAAAATTCAATGAAAAGAAGCCTAATTTTCTGTCTTCCCTGTTTCTTACCACAGCCCACGTTCCCATTGTCAGTGCACATGGAAATACATGTCCTCCATTATAATCGGTATGTTCTCCGATCAGGTTCACGCGCCCCGGTGCGAAATATGTACGGATCTCCCCGCCTTCTCCATATAATTCTTCAAATTTTGTGATCAACTGTTCTTTCTGCATTTCATTACCTCCGTTTTTAACATATTTTTCATTGTTGTTTACTTCTTTCCCATCCATATTCAGGGCTGTAAGAACGCTCTGCCTTCTCTGGCATCTGTCTGCATATTTTTATGCTTGACCGTTTTTTGCTGTTATATTATTATCATAATGAGATATTCATGTTCTCACAATAATTATATTGGCTTATTTTATAAGAATATTGAGATTTTTATCATCATATATTTGTCACCTATATTTTCACAGTCTACATTTATAAAAAACGGAGGGATACGATGTCAGGAATTCAGATCTACACAGAAAAAAACAAAAAAGAGAAAAAACAGCATGGCAATTACGAATTTCCCGTACATGTAAGCCCGGAATCAATTCAATCTTATGAGCAGCATTCTTTCATGTGGCACTGGCACCCGGAAATCGAACTTACCTGGTTCATGTCCGGACAGATGGAATATGACGTGAATGATCAGCATTATATTGTCAGCGAAGGACAGGGGCTCTTCTGTAACAGCAACGCCCTGCATGCCGGATATATGATCGATGGACAGGATTGCAACTATCTGTCTGTCACATTTCATCCCCGTTTCATCTACGGATATGAGAACAGTATTCTGCAGACAAAGTATGTCGACTTCATCACTTCCAATGATTTCTGGTCTTCTCTTGTACTAAAACCAGAGATTCCATGGCAGAAAGAAATTATTGATAATATAAAAGAAATATATCAGTTAACCGTACAGACTACTTCTTCTGATGACACTTTAAGCCGGAACTATACGAATATGCCGAAAACGCCGCCGACACCTGATCTTCCAGATTATGAATTCCGTGTACATATGCTGCTCTGCAATATCTGGCACCGGCTTTATCTGCATTTTGTCCGGATCGCTCAGGATTCCACACACCCGCAGAAACATCTGCAGCGTCTGAAGGATATCCTTTCTTATATACAGGAGCATGCTGCCGAAGATATCAGCCTGGAAGACATCTCCGCACATGCCGGATTGTGCAAAAGTGAATGCTGCCGCTTCTTTAAGAAATATATGCGGATGACGATCTTCGATTATCTGTTATCTGTCAGAATCCAGAACAGTATCCCGTATCTTATGAACGGAGAAAATATCACTGCCATTGCAGGGTTTGTCGGATTTTCTTCTCCGGCATATTATGGTCAAATATTCAAACGTTATATGGGAATGTCGCCAAGTCAATATAGAAAGAACGCTTTAAAATCAGCATCTGACGATCAGGTATAACTTTTCTTCTATCATATTAGTTTTTGAAACTGGTATGGTATAATTTCTCATAACTGGCTCTTTATCTCATGCCACTACTATTGTACAGTAATGACAATTACGAAGGGAAAGAGGGTTTTATTATGAATTCCAATCTGAAGAAAATAATTATGACAGCATTATTTGCTGCGTTAGCCTGTGTTGCTACAATGTCCATCCGTATTCCGACACCGGGAACCGGTGGATATATCCATCCTGGTGATGCGATCGTAATTCTGGCAGGTATCATCCTTGGTCCTGTATACGGTATGCTTGCCGGTGGCATCGGTTCTGCACTGTCCGACCTGATTGGTGGATATTTTGTATATGTTCCGATCACACTTGTGATCAAAGGACTTGTCGCACTGGTATCCGGACTGATTTACCAGAAGATGTGCCGTTCCGGTAAGAACCGTTATGTCGCAGTTATCCTTGGCGGTATTACAGATATCGTATTCGTCGCCGGTGGATATTTTATCTGTGAATTCTTCCTGTATGGAAGCGGTGCTGCCGCAAGTATCCCTGCCAATATTATCCAGGGAGTCGGCGGACTTATTATCTCTGCTGTATTATATCCGGTACTGATTGCAATCCCGGATGTACGCCAGGCAGCTTATGAGACAAAGAATTAACTTCATATGATACCAGAGAAGCTGTCAATGGCAGCTTCTTTTCTATATTCAGATATATACTTTCATCTGAAACATCTCTTACATACTATGACATAAAAAACAGAGGAAATATCTACTGCATCTTAACAGTAATAATATTTCCTCTGTTTCCCACATCTTTTTACTTTTTCACTTTACTTATCCACTTTTTCCGTGTTACTTTTTCCACAGGAGCATCCGATCACAAATGCAAGGAACAAGAATGCCACAATCATCCAACCGATCAGTGTCTTCGTTCCCATCGGCTTGAACATATCATAATACCCCTTCAAATAAATAATAATGATCAGAAGCGGCAATCCATAAGACATATATCCCTTAATTCCTGCCGGGAATTTCCATCCCTCTCCCTGATTGATCTCTTCGAGGAAATTGTTCCATCCCCATCCATTCTTCTTGGTACAGAATAATACATATCCCAGACTTCCAAGCGGAAGCAGGTTGTTCGATACGATGAAGTCTTCCAGATCCATGATTGTTGATCCTTCTCCAAGAGGAGTGAATCCTGCCAATACATTGAATCCCATCACGCATGGCATACTCAAGATAATGATCAGGATCAGACTGACCAGCGTACTCTTCTTTCTTGACCACTTGAACAGATCCATATCAAAAGAAATGATATTTTCAAATACCGCAACCAGTGTCGTAAATGCAGCGAAGCTTAAGAACAGGAAGAATAATCCTCCCCATACACGTCCGCCGGCTACCTGTGCGAAGATATTCGGGATCGTGATAAATATAAGGCTCGGTCCGGCTCCCGGTTCGATTCCGTACGCAAAGCATGCCGGGATAATAATGAATCCTGCCATCATTGCTACGATCGTATCAAGCACCGTAATGTTCACAGCCTCGCCAAATAATCTCTGCTCTTTTCCTATGTAACTTCCGAAGATCAGCATTGCCCCGATACCGATAGACAATGTAAAGAACGCCTGGCTCATCGCTCCGAAGATCACATTTCCAATTCCGATCTCTGCCATCTGTTTGAAATCAGGGATCAGGTAGAAACGGATTCCTGCTCCGGCACCTTTCAGCATCACCGAATGGATCGCAAGTACGATCATGATCAGCAGAAGGGCTGTCATCATGAATTTTGATACCTTTTCGATCCCTTTCTGGATTCCGAATGCACATACACCAAATCCAATGATACAGATCAGAACCGTCCAGAATGTCATAAGCGGCATATTGCCAAGCATATCACTGAATCCTGCAGATACCGTCTCCATATCTGCGCCTGCAAAGTCTCCTCTGAAACTTCTGACACAGTAATACAACATCCATCCACCGACCGTTGTATAGAACATCATCAGGAAATAGCATCCGATGACACCTATCCATTTCGTAATATGCCACTTCGTTCCCTTTGGTTCCAGTACCTCATATGCTGCGGCAACGCTATGTCTGCTCGCGCGTCCGACACCAAATTCACAGACCATAACCGGAATTCCCATGATCAGTAGGAACACCAGATAGATCAGAATGAATGCAGCTCCCCCGAACTGTCCACACATATAAGGGAACTTCCACACATTACCGATTCCAACGGCACATCCTGCGGATACAAGAATGAAGCCCAGTCTTGATCCAAATGTTTCTCTCTTCATTCCTAAAACCTCTCTTTATTCTATAAAATCACAAGCTTTTCTATTATAGCGCATTCTGCCTGACATGTGCAAGGACTCTCATTAGCATTCTGGATATTAAAAAAGATCAAGTTCTGATCTTTTTTCATCAGAACCTGATCTTAGGAGGGGGTTATTCAATTAGATTCCTAATTTCTCTTTCATATAATCTACCGGTGTAGATTTTCCAGTATACAGCTCAATTGCAATCAAAGCCTGGAACAGCATCATGCTCATTCCGTTGTATACACGGTCGCATCCTGCTTTTTTTGCCTGTTTCATCATAACTGTCTCGCGTGGTGCGTATACAGTATCTGTAACGATCAGGTCTTTCTTGAAGAATGATGGATCAGGAATGTTAGAAAGGTCTTCCAGTGGGTGCATTCCTACTCCTGTTGCATCGCAGAAGATGTCTGCTTCGTGCATTTTCTCTTTTAACAGATCCAGATCAGCAAGGTCATTCATAGTAGCTTTGCAGTCTGTGCTCTTGTTGATGATATCTACGATCTCTTCTCCACGGCTGTAAAATTTATCTTTGATGTTGAAGATCTGAAGCTCGGCGATTCCGTCTAATGCTCCACGTACAGCGATTGCAGTTGCAGCTCCGCCTGTTCCGATCAGAACCATCTTCATTCCCTTGAAGTCGATACCTTCTTCTTTGATTCCCTGCCAGTATCCCATACCGTCAGTGTTGTAACCTTTCAGATGTCCTGTAACGTTACCATTCTCATCTCTTTCGTTCACAACTGTGTTGATAGCTCCGCAAAGTTTTGCAGCTTCATCTACATCGTCAAGATACTGATGTACAACTGTTTTGTTCGGCATAGAGATGTTAGATCCTAACATCTTTAATGCTCTGATACTCTGAACAGCATCTTTTAATGAATCATTATCTACTTCAAATGCCAGCTGGATTACGTCATCTCCGTTTTTATCATAAGCAAGATTGTGTGTAACTGGTGACTGTGTGTGACGGATTGGGTAAGCCATTAATCCTACTAATTCTGTGTGTCCTGTAATGTTTGGCATAATAATTTCCTCTTTTCTTATAATGAATGTTAATAAATGGTTCTCTTAAATACGGATTATTCCAATGGTTCCAGTGTTAAATATCCCTGATTCTCTAATACGTTGAGGATTGCACGTCCTTCCATGGTTCCTTCCATGATACGGCGGGCGCGTACAGAATCTCCAATGTTGTAGATGTAAGTATCTGTATCGTCAAATGCTTCTTTTAAGTCTTCCATGATCGGATTGTTTGCACGCATTCCAAGGCAGTTGAATCCAAGATCGAATTCGAGATCTGTGATCTCTCCGTCTGGAAGTTTTACAGTAAATGCATTCTCTTTTACTTCCTGAAGTGCTGTATTAACGTATTCTTTTACACCATATTTATCATGAGTCTCTCTCATAGAGCATTTTGTGATTGGATCAGCGAGCATACCGATCTGTGGCAGCATATCGATGATCGTACATTCTGCCCCACGTGGTGCGAAATATTCTACAACGTCAAGTCCTACAGAACCTCCACCTACGACTACTACTCTCTTTCCTTTGCATTCTTCTTCCGGATATTTACCGGCATTCAGATTGTTGATCATTCCGAAAATAGTATTTACATTACCAGCTTCGATATTTTCTTTTAATCCCTTGATCGGTGGTACAAGCGGAACAGATCCTGTTGCGTTTACCACGATATTCGGTTTAAACTGTTTGATCGTCTTTACATCGGCATCTGTATTTAAGAAAATGTACAGGTTGTCGAGTTTGGCTGCACGTGCTTCCAAGTATCTTGGGAAGTCTTTCATACGTGTCTTGCTTGGAAGATCTGAAATAAATGTAGATAATCCACCAACATGATCTTTCTTCTCTAACAAGAATACGTTACATCCAACTTCAGCGGCTGTACAGGCAGCTTCCAGACCTGCTGTTCCTCCACCTACAACGACTACGTTACAGTTCTTATTTACATTCAGCTGTTTGTATACATCACCTTCCGGTACTGCAGGGTTAACGGTACAACGGATTGGTCTGTTCACACCGATACGGTTTCCTGCACATCCTACGTTACATGAAATACATTTACGCAGGCAGCATTCTTCACCGTTCTGTACTTTCTTCACCCAGTCAGGCTCAGCGATCAGTCCACGTCCCATTCCGACGATGTCTACATCTCCGCTTTCGAGTACTTTTTCTACAACTGCAGGATCACGGTAGTTTCCAGCATTCATAACAGGTTTGCCGAATTTCTCTTTTACGGCTCTTGCCATGTAGGAACGCCATCCATCCGGAAGGAAGTTCGAATCAATCTGATACTGAAGTGATGGATTCAGTCCGCAGGATACATCATACATGTCTACATATTCATCTAAGTATTCCAGATATTCCAGAGTGTCTTCCAGTGTATTTCCACCCGGAACTCTTTCTTCTGCGGAAATACGTACAATGATCGGGAACCAAGGTCCTACATTCTTACGTACTTCTTCTAATACCATACGAGGGAAACGAAGTCTGTTCTCTACAGATCCGCCGAACTCGTCTGTTCTCTTATTATAATAAGGAGAAATGAACTGGCTCATCAGGTAAGAGTGTCCGCAGTGGATCTCGATCGCATCGAATCCGATTGCCTGTACACGCTTTGCAGCTTCTCCATATTTCTTTACTGTTGTTAAAATCTCTTCCTTTGTCATCGGGCGAGGCACCTCTCCGCCTGCCTTTGTAGGAATATTGGAAGAAGAAACGGTCTCCATTCCGGTTCTTGCTGAAGATGCGGAAGCTCCTGCATGGTTTACCTGGATGGCTACTGTTGCTCCGTTTTTATGAAGGTTTTCAACTAACTGATAATATCTCGGCATGAAACTGTCATGGTCGATACGGATCTGGCTTGTTCCGTTTGATCCAACCGGATATTCAATGTTAGCATTTTCCAGAATAATGAGTCCTACTCCGCCTTTCGCTCTTAAAGAATAGTAATTCATATGACGGTTACTCATTTCTCCGCTTGTCTCACCGTAGTTTGTCCCCATTGGTGTCATTGCAATACGGTTTTTAATAGTTGTTCTTTTAATCGTAATAGGTTCAAAAATTTTAGGGTATTTGTTTTTCATGAACTTACTCCTTTTTCATTGATTTATACTACGAAGCATTCCTCTGTTTGTGACACTTTCATCATATACCCTTCGACTAAAAATTAACAATATCTTTCAAGTAAACTTTTGATACATCCAGGCTATCAGTTTCCGTCTCTGCCTGTTCTTTCATGTATCGAATGAACCGTTCTACTGCCGGAAGCTTATACCGGTCCTTCATCCAGAACATAAAGGTCTGCCTGTATACCGTCAGATCTTTCAATTTATGAATGTTGATTCCTTCTGCCCTTACCAGAATATCTGTCTGCGGTGTTAATGCAATTCCGAAATTCTCTCTTACCAGGGCAACAATGGAATATTCATCCGGACATTCCACGATCAGATTCGGTTTTACCTGGAACTTCTTATATAATTTTCTTTCATACGTCCCCATCCAGGATTCCCTATCATATCCGATCACCGGATACTTTCCAAGTTCTTCCAGCGGAATCTCTTCCATATCTTTTAATGGATGTTCTTTTGGTGTTATCACGACCAGCTCCTGATTCTGTAATGGGTAGAATTCCATGTCTTCCCTGTTCATATATCCACCAAAGCCGATATCCAGCTCTCCCGATCTTACTTTCTTTTCAATCGCCGGTGTATGATTCTGATAAAAATTGAAGACGACATTTATATTGTCCGGCTGTTCCAGAAACCTTCTTACCTTATGTGGAATATAATGTCCTGCCAGCGGGAAAATGTACCCGATGTCAATCTTTCCACCGTCTGAAGAAAGTTCCTGCATCTTATCCACAGCAATGTCACAGTCTTCCAGAATTCTTTCCGCATATTCTTTGAATAACTTCCCGGCTTTTGTAAGATTTACTCCTCTCCCGGATTTTTCGAACAGAGCAACCCCAAGCTCATTCTCAAGTGATGCCATTGAGCGGCTGAGCGATGGCTGTGAAATATACAGCTCTTCTGCCGCAAGATGATAATTTTCATACTGTGCAACCTTTTGAAAATATAAAATCTGATTCAGTGTCATACCATTCACCTCGTACAATTTAATCTATAGAACCGGCTGCTGCCAGCTTCTTTCTAATGCGTGACAATCAAAAACTACATATTTATAAATATTATATCATAACCAATACATTCAGGACATTAATTTTTCACTATAAAGGCATTAGACGTTATGTATGATTATTGATAAAATAATAACAAACGAGGCGTTATTTTTTTAACGGACTCACAAAAAGAGCGTTTCTTTTGTTTGTGACAGAACATATGGGAAAACTTTTTTATCAAAGGAAAAGGAGAAGAAAAATGAACAAAAAATATCTTCCAAGTGCACTTATACTGTACTTAAATTATTTCATCCACGGAGTCGGATGTTCCATCTTAGGTCAGGCAGTCATCAAAGATTCCCTCGCTGCTTCCTGGGGCGTTGAAGCAATGTCGATCACAGCTATTTCTGCTGCCTTAGGTCTGGGACGACTGATCGCACTTCCATTTGCCGGTCCTCTTTCAGATAAGTTAGGACGCCGCATCTCAACAGCCATCGGTAGTGCTTCTTATGCGATCTACCTGATCGGACTTGCTCTTGCATTCAATGCAGGAACAAACGGTGGTTACACAATTGCTTATGTATGCGCGATCTTAGGTGGTATCGCGAACTCATTCCTTGACACTGGCATCTACCCTGCAGTTTCAGAGATCATCTACAAAGCTCCGGGTGTTGCTACTATGGGAATCAAGTTCTTCATCGCAATCGCTCAGATGGCACTGCCATTTGTACTCGGTGTATCCGTAGTAACTACAAGTGCCGGACTTACTTCTTACAACAGATTATTCATCGGATGCGGAATCATCTATGCAGTACTTTTTGTTCTGGTATTCTTATTCCCACTTCCGGATGCAGATATGAAAGCTGCAGGTAAAAAAGAAGGCCTGATCGCCAGCTTAAAACATACACACTTCTCAATCGAATCTATCGCTATGATCGTGATTGGATTCACATGTACAGGTACATTCCAGTTATGGTTAAACTGTGCACAAAACTTTGCAAAAGAAAATGTAGGATGGGCTGATCCGTCTATCATGCAGACATGGTATTCTGCAGGTACACTGATTGCGCTCGTTGTAACAGCTCTTCTTACAAGAAAGATCAAAGACGTAAGATTCATCGCTGTATACCCGATCATCTGCCTTGTTACAATGATCGCCGTACTTATGGGACAGAGCAAGACACTTATGATCGCCGGTGCATTTATCATCGGTTGGGCCGGAGCCGGCGGACTCCTTCAGATCGTTACATCTGTATGTAACATGCTGTTCCCTAAAATCAAAGGAACTGTTACTGCACTCGTAATGATCGCATCTTCACTTTGCAACTACACAATCCTGACAGCAGCTTCTAAGATGCAGCCTGCACAGGTTATGACTATGAACATTGTACTGACAGCTATCGGTGTTGCTCTCGGATTATATGTAAATATCCGTTATGCAAAGATGGTTGCTCTTGCAGCAAAAGAAGATTAATTTTATAATATGAAATAACATTGTCACATTTTACAACTGAACCGCAAAAAGGAGAATTTTAACATGAATACTATCAAGATCAGAGATATCGAAATCGGTGCCGGCGCACCAAAAATCATCGTACCAATCGTTGGTGTTACAAAAGAGGACATCATCAATGAAGCAAAAACATTTGATTCCATTCCAGTTGATGTTGTGGAATGGCGTGTAGACTGGTTTGAAGGTGTGTTCGACTTTTCGAAAGTAGAAGATGTATTAAAAGATCTTCGTGAAGTTCTTGGCAACATCCCGCTTTTGATGACATTCCGTACTTCCAAAGAAGGCGGCGAGAAGGCAATCGAAGCCGAGGCTTATAAAGAGCTCAATCTGAATGCTGCAAAGACCGGATATGTAGATCTTATCGATGTAGAAATTTTCTCAGGTGACGAACTCGTAAAAGAAATCATCGACGGTGCACATACAGCAGGCGTAAAGGTTATCGCTTCCAACCATGACTTCCACAAGACACCTGCAAAAGCAGACATCATCTACCGTCTGCGCAAGATGCAGGATATGGGAGCTGATATTCCTAAGATTGCTGTTATGCCACAGAATAAAAAAGATGTTCTTACATTACTTGCTGCTACAGAAGAGATGTCTTCTGATTATGCAGACCGCCCGATCATCACTATGTCAATGGCCGGAACCGGTGTGATCAGCCGTCTGTGTGGTGAGGTATTTGGTTCTTCCATGACATTCGGTGCCGCTGCAAAAGCATCCGCTCCTGGACAGATGGGCGTAAATGATCTGCAGACTGTACTTGATTTACTTCACAATGCAATGTAAGCTCTTTATTATAGTAATGTGATACAGAGAACTTGTCGCCGGCAACTTCTCTTGCATACTCTGGTATACAGAGAAAAAGCCATGTAATATACATTACATGGCTTTTTCTCAAATTATCACAAACACGTAACCCGTAAACAAATAACACTTAAAATAAAAATAAGTAACTTATGATAATTGGAGGTTGTTATGAAAAAAGCACTACATTGGCTCAATGAATATCTGGAAGAATTTGTATTAGTCATCGGCTTGATCCTCATGACACTCATTATGGGCATCCAGGTCTTCTGCCGTTATGTTCTCGGCATGTCCCTTCCCTGGTCGGAAGAGCTCACCCGGTATATCTTTATCTGGTGTGGATTCTTAAGTGTCAGTTACTGCAGCAAAAAATGTCTTTCTATTAAAATCGAACAGTTTGTTGCTATTTTCCCGCGTAAAGGAAAAGCTCTTTTTAAAGTTGTAAACCATACATTCGAGCTTATTTTCTTTATTTATATGATTCCTTTTGCATGGTCTTATATGATGTCGGCCGTGCACAGCGGACAACTTTCACCCGCCTGTAGAATTCCGATGTACTATATACAGGCAGCTCCGTTAGTGTCTTTTGTCCTGGTCGCTTTCCGCGTCCTGCAACGCTGGATCATTGAATTTCGTATCGCCCGCGGCGAGAATGTCTTCGATCCCGCCCATCCGGAACGGAATACACCGGAATCATTTATTGAAGCGAATAAGGAGTAAGAACTATGCCTGTTGTTTTATTATTTATTATATTTGTATTATTACTGGTCATTGCGATCCCGGTGTCGATCACCCTGGGAATTGCTTCTGTACTGCCTTCCGTATTTGACCCGTCTTTCACGGTCGGTGCCAAATACCTGATCCGTGCCATGTTCAGCGGACTGGATTCTTTCCCGCTCCTTGCTGTTCCAATGTTCGTATTATCCGGAATCATCATGGCAAAAGGTGGTATTTCCCGAAAACTGTTTGATGTTTTCGCATATTTCTTCGGAAATTTCACAGCCGGTATGCCTTGTGCCGTTATCGTAACCTGCTTATTCTACGGCGCGATCTCCGGTTCCGCACCTGCAACAGTTGCAGCCGTTGGAAGTATGACGATCCCGATCCTGACTTCTCTCGGATATGACATTGTATTTTCTACCGCCATCGTAGCCGTTGCCGGCGGACTTGGTGTTATCATACCACCAAGTATTCCATTCATCATGTATGGTATGGCTTCCGGTGCTTCTGTCAGTAATCTGTTCCTGGCAGGTATTATCCCTGGCATCCTGATTGGATTACTGCTGATGTTATATGCCATTTATCACTGCATCCGTTTTGGTGAAGATAAAGAAAAGATCCATGCAGAGATCAAGATCCTGCATGATAAAGGTCTCTTAAAAGTATTAAAAGAAAGCTTTTTTGCACTTTTAAGTCCGGTTATCATTCTCGGATGTATCTACAGCGGAATTGCTTCTCCTACCGAAGCTGCTGTTATCTCTGTATTTTATGCGCTGATCATCAGTCTCTTCGTATATAGAAGTATCAAGATCAAAGACTTGTGGGAAATCCTCACGGAAGCAATCCGGACATTCACTCCGATCCTGTTCATCCTTGCAGCATCAACTGCATTTTCAAGAGTCCTTACTCTGATGCAGGTGCCGCAGACAGTGAGTGCATTCATCCTGAATAACTTCCACAGCAAAGTTTCCATCCTTCTGGTGATCAACCTGTTCCTGCTGATCGTCGGAATGGTTATGGATACCACACCGGCAATCCTGATCCTGTCACCGATCTTACTTCCTATCGTAGAAGCAATCGGTGTGGATCCGGTACAGTTCGGTGTCATCATGGTTGTAAACCTTGCGATCGGTTTCGTTACACCTCCGATTGGTGTCAACCTGTTCGTTGCAAGTTCCCTGACAGATGTGCCGGTTATGGAAATTGCAAAGAAAGCAATGCCTATGATCGTGCTTTTCCTGATCGCACTTCTTTTAATTACATTTATTCCGGCGATTTCGATCGGAATCTTATAGGAGGTATGAGAAGATGATATCACAGAAAAATATGAGAAAATGCATTCCGGTTCTTCTCCTTACCATGACCCTTGGAATCATCAGCACCGGCTGTGGTTCCAAAGATGAAGAACAGCGCTACGCATGGCCGCTTGCAACCGCAAGTCCGGAGGATACCGTTACTCAGATCTTCGCCGAGAAATTCGCCGATGAAGTAGGTAAATTAAGTAACGGAGAGATGAAGATCCAGGTGTACCCGAACTCTACACTCGGCGGAGACCGTGACCTGCTGGAAAGCTGTTCGGACGGCGACATCCCGTTCATTGTACAGAACACAGCACCGGAAGTTTCCTTTATGAATGATCTGGCTGTATTTGACCTTCCTTGTGTCTTTGATTCACTGGAACAATGCAGGGAAAAGATTGACGATCCTAAGTTTCATTCTCTGATCAGTAAGGTCTATACGGATGGCGGCTATGGCTGACCAGGGATTCCGCGTCACCAGTACGAACAAGAAGATCACGAATATCAATGATTTCAAAGGACTTAAGATCCGTACCATGGAGAACAGTTACCACCTGGCATTCTGGAATGCATTAGGTGCCAATCCGACTCCGATGACTTTCAGCGAAGTCTATATCGGACTCCAGCAGCATACGATTGATGCACAGGAGAATCCGTATGAGGTTATCGTATCGAACAAACTGTATGAGCAGCAGGATTATGTGGTAGAGACTAACCACCTGCCTCATCTGATCGCGCTGATTGCGAATGATGATTTTATCAAGGATCTTCCAAAGAACCAGCAGAAGATCATCAAGAAAGCCGCTGAAACAGCTACGGAATATGCACGTGAACAGTCTGATGAACGTATCGCTGATAAGATCAAGACGATTGAAGACAGCGGTACTGAGATTGTAACTCTTTCCGATGAGACGCTTGCGGACATCCGGAAGGCTTCTCATGGCGTATATGATTCGATTAAGAAGAGCATTAACAAAGACATCTATGATGCTTATATGAGCGATATTGAGCGGTAAAAACAATATACATGTTGATCGTAAGGAGCTGCCATAAGGCAGCTCCTTTTCTCTTTTATATGATTTTTACTATTATCTATTATTGGATGACTCTTATTGTCTATCACTCCTAAATGCTTTGTCCGGCATGTATCCGCTTATGCTGTACAGGCATTCTGAAGAATCTCATTTAATGCATTTCCACTGCTTGTATGGCATCTTACGATCTGTGCATTACATTTTTCCGCTTCTGTTACTGCACAGTGTACCATCTTATGAGATACTGTATTGGTAAATAAGATTAACAGATCGGGACTTCCGATCTTCTCACTTAAATTTCCAGACATCTGTGTGAATACTTTTGCTTTGCATTTGTACTCTTTACAGATCTTTTTATACTGATGAACCATTCTGTCATGTCCGCCTACAATTACTACACTCATGTACTTCCTCCTTTTATGTAAGTATGTTAGTTAGCTTCATCTAACTAACATAATACACTATTTTTCTGAAAATGGAAGAGGGTATATTGAGAACATTTCTCAATATACCCTCTTCTATTATTTTCCTATATATTTCTTTCCTGCTTTTCTGATCAACATATTTTTCTCCAGTTTTCCACCCTTAACTCACTGAAATGTATTCACTAAAACTTTTTTATGCTCAAAAACCGAAACCACTCACCTTCACGGTAAATGATCCCGGCTTTCGCCTTTCCTTCTAACTTTCTGCAAACAACTTCTGCAGCATACGGATATTATCCTTATCTTTTTCCTTTTCCCCTTCTGTCAGTTCATCATATGGAATCAGATCCTTGTGGATCCGAAGCGCAGCATCTTTTCTCGCGCCATTTTCCGGAATTCCCAGACGCCAGTTGTGGAACTGATGATACCTGCACCAACGGATATGTTCGAGTTCTGCCAAAAGTTCCAGCTGTTCCGGGCTCAGTCCGGCAACATCCATACTCCATCCGTCTGTCTTCATCATATGTATCCGTATCTTATGATAATCGGCCGCACTGACATTGGAATATCTGGTGAATCCGTCCAGTTTTCCCCATTCCAGCTCCATATTTTCCGAATTTTCCTCCACACCTCCATACAGATGTGCATAATGAAGATTTAATTTCTTTGCATGTTCGAACATCTCTGTTCCCAGTACGTTGGCCGGGTTCCATGCTTCTTTTTCCCATTCCAGTACATGCAGACGTTCTCTTCCCGATAACAGTTCAAATCCATCGTCTTCCACCGTAAATACTTCAAAAGTGGTACCCGTTGTAGATGCCAGAAGCTTTCCAGCCATCCCGAGCTGCCCTTTCTGTGGGAGCAGGAGAATCCTGTCTGCGGATTCCAGAAGCGGTATATTCTCATACCAGTGTTCCTCATGGAAGATCGCCGGATCACTCATCTGGGACAGTTCCCTGTGTGAAGCCTGAAATTCTGCTCCGTCTCCAAAGATATGATACTCTATCCGCTGTTTTGGATCAAAGATATTATCCTGCAGTGCATATTCCAGAAGTTTTTCCCCCAGAAGTCCGAATCCCAGAAATACGATCTGCAGATGATGTCCATGTGCGCAGGAAGTTTCATACAGGCAATTCCTTCTCCAGTATAATCTGGCTGCCGTTTCCTCCGGACAGAACAGGCGCAAATATGGATCCAGGATTCCCTCTGCTGCGAGATTTTCAGATTTCAGATAAACGGTATGCCCTGCAAATTCTTCTCTGTGCTGGCCGAAAAACCGAAAATTCTCGTCTTCATTTCCAAGAAGTAGATATTTTTTCGCTTTCACCCACTCCCAGTCTTCTCCAGCATCTATCCCGCATGCTCCCAGTGCCTGCGCCATTTCTTTCCGGTGGATGTCATCCCCATATACGGCAATGCTGTCTCCGCGATAATACCGCAGCATCTGCAAGATTCTGCCACGGATCTTTGATATCGACATCAGAACCCCACTGGCCGTCATCAGCGGAGCTGTCCATCTGGCGATCTCGATCAGTATATTCGGCGGTGAATCCGAATAATTCAGGAAATACATCTCCATACTCAGAAACAGTGAATCCACCACCGGCTGACCATCCAGAACCGTAAATCCGGCAACACCCATGACAAACGGAACCAGAATCAGCAGGTATTTTCCTATGTTGCTTTTCTTCTCTTTCATTCTTTATCTTTTTCTCCTATGATTTCTTTACCGCCTGCACAATATAGTACATCAGCGGAATCTGATTCTTACTTTGTTCTTCTATGATTTCAGAAATCTTCTGCTCAATCTGGATCTGCGCTTTCTCCGAATGCATATCCAGATCATATAGTTCTTCCAGCTGTGACTTCAAAATCTCTTTTTCGTATTCTTCCATCCCGACAAGGCAAGCTTCTTTGAACTGTTTGTCCAAAACAGCTAAATAACTGTTTACCCACTCTGTTTCATCGTACTCCGGTCTTGATTTCACCAGGATTTCCCGGTCCACATCATAAGAATCTGCTGTCTTATTGATGCGCCAATCTTTTTCAATTCCTGTGTTTTCTCTTTTTAACCAGCTTCTGCAGCGTCTGGAATTATCCAGTATTTTCTTCTTGTATATCTGCTTCTTTTCTTTACTTGCAGTATCGTATCTTTTCAGATAGATATTGGCAACTGCCCAGAACAGACGAAGCCAGTTTTTCTGATCATCCTCTAATATCTCCGGCTGTTCTTCCCACAGCTTTTCAAGCTGCTCCAGTTCCGAAATATATGTATCTGTAAGATATGCAAGTTGTTCTGTCTCCAGCTGACTGATCCATCCAAAGTTGGAAATCTTCCATCCGATTCCTTGCCTTTTTTCTCCCATTTCATATATTACCTCTCCACATTCCATATCCATCTGTATTAATTTCTGCGTCCATTCCCGACTGTTTATTTCCGAATCAGATAAATGTATTTCTGTATACAGCTTTCTTTGAAGCCTCATATCTTCTATTATACTCTTTGAATCTCTACATTCTTTCTCATCCATCTGTATCAAATGCTTTCCGATGATTCTGCAGACAGTTACAAAATTCTTACTTCCCAATGGCTTATCTATATCCACATAAAACAATGATTTTTTCAGATATGCCCGCAACGCCTGCCGGTCCAGATCCGCTTTTCCTTCTTTGATCTTCAGTGCATATAAGATCCCTGGTGCAATAAAATCACTTATTCTGTCAGATTCTATCACATCTTTGTATTTCTGCATATATTCTTCTATGCGAACGATTAATTTTTCATTGAACGGAAGAGTTTCTGTATGCGCAGCCTCTCCTAATATATTCAGACATTCCTTATATTTTCCCTGATTGCAATACAGCATACCGAGTCTGAATGTCAGTTTTCTATAATCCTGCAGATTGCCTCTTGTTTTTACCGTTTCTCTGATGTTTTCTTCCAGCGGAATGTTATACATACATTCCTTCATAAGTTCTGTGACATCACCTTTTCCATCTGCTACAATTCTGGTTAATATCTCCAGATTCTTGATTTCCAGTCCTTCAACACCTTCTGTCTCACCTGCTTCTTGTTTCTTTTTTCTGACACACAGCTCTGATAATATATATTTCATTTTTACCGGTAACTCGGATGTTTTATATATATCATACTGACGATAAAGCTGTTTTTCTATTACAGGTCTTAATTGTATCTCTTCATATGGCGTATGCTTTCTCAATATGTCATCATATAACCAGTCTGTACACTCTATGACCGATACATCCATACCGTGTTCCACCATCAGAATTCCCACTTCTGCACGTTTTAAAATCTGATAGATTTCTTCTTCTGACTTGATTTCTTCGCTTTCCACCAGATTTTTCCCCTCCATAAGGAATCCTCCTTCTGTAAGGCAGATTTTTTCATATAATTGTGTCAGTAACCCTTTTAACTGATCTGTATTTCCTTCTCTGGCAGCCAGATGGATCTGGATAAATAGTTCATCTTTTTTGATTTTTTCATAGGACCGCTTCCTGTGTTCTAAAATCCACTCTTCTGAAAGTTCCTGCATGATTTTCTGATATTTTTGGAAAATAAGACCTGCTTTTTCTATTTCTTCAAACCAGATCATAGCTCCTGCCGCAAAAAGCAGATTATCCGCCTGATAAAACAGCTGCCATTTGTCAGGCCGCACGATCACGATCTCATTTTCAATTTCTTTTAACCGGTTCATCCACAGAAGTGTACTTTCTTTTTCATATCTGTATGTATAATATTCCATGGCATAGCGGCATATCCACCGGAGATTGCTTATATTTCCAAATTCTTCCTCTTTTATCTTCATATAGAAATTGTATACATCATCCAGATCTTGTTTCTGTAATTTTTGATTTCCCCAAATTACCTTTTTGCTTCTTAATTTTATCCGTTCTGTTTTTGCATCCATTTCCAACAAATAGACAATATCCGGCAGTTTTTCTACTCCAAATTCTTTTTCACATTTTTTTACTTTGTCTATATATTCCAGACAGCCATCCAGCTCTTCTAATAATTCCTGCGCCGGCTTTGTCCCTTTTTGAATATTCACACACTGCAGGTAAATACAAAGGAAATTATGTCGTACGATCTGTATGTCATATTTCTCCACTGCTTCTTTCTGAACTTTCAATGCCTTACTTATATATTTTTCCTGATACTCTTTCTTTACGAGACTGCTCATTGCCCAAAGACAGTAGGCATACTGAGCATAAGACTTTACATTGTCCTGAAACCAGTAGTTTCTCTCACATTCCGCCAATAGTTCCCGGTACAGCTTATATCCTTCATGTGTATTTTTTTCATCAAGGTAGCCATCTGCTCTGCAAATCTTCTGATCCGTCTGCTCCTCAGAGTCTTTCCACAAATATGACGCGTAATTCTTTTCATATATTTCCATAATCGACTGTATACGGTCATATCGTTTCTTTTCGTTTTCCGATGCACATTCATTCGGCGTTCTTTTCATAGCAACATACTTGATCATTCTGTAGTTTTTTGCAATCTCGTCCGGATTTTTCAGAATAATCTCATACATGTTTTCCAGCATAACGCCGGCTGCCTGTCCCACAATCTCACTCAGATAACTTCTGTCCTGAACCATTTCCCAGAATACTTCTTCTGATTTTCCTGTTTTATCTTCTTTTGCATTCTCTAATGCCCGGATCCCGGCCGGCACATTCCCTGATTTCCATGCATAATACAGTTGTAAACCGGAAAATGCTTTTCCTTTGTGTTCATAATAGTTGAGGAAATCTTTTTCATAAATCTTTCGCTCTTCTCCGGTCATATTTTCCAGAAAATACTTACGGTTAGATATATGTCTGAAATTCCATCTTCCATTTTCATCCTCATCGAAGAAATCATACAGATAATACAGTAATTCTTCCAGGATCATCCTTGGAAAATAAGCCTGCCGCAGTTCCAGATATTCCTGTAGTTCTTCGATTTTCATGCCTCCCGCACTGACAGATAGGATTTCCATCATTTCTTCCGGCTCTGCTGCACGTTTCCCATCTACGTCAAAACTACTGTGTTCCCTGTAATCGGCAATCTTGTCAAATGCATCTAATATCACATTTTCTGCAAGTGCTTCTATATTTTCAGGAACGTTCTCTACAAGCTGGCACATATACTCTGTAATTCCGGTCATGCCATGCGACAGTTGTTCTGCCACCTCAAAATCTTTCTGGTTCAGCATGAAGAGCTTCTGCATGAGCAGCGATAATCCATATGGATTCTTCGCATTCGGATTCTTCCGGATTTTCCGCAAAACTGCCATATCCAGTTTCTTTCCACGTCCTGTTGCATGCTTTTGTGCTATGGACTCTATCTCACTTTCTTCCAGGTCTTCGATCGCATAGTTCATCAGATTGCTGATCTTCTGTTCCAGCATAAGCGCCATCTCCCTGGATGCACTGATCACAATGGAAAATCTGATGTTCTCTTTATTATATTCCTCAATATACCAGGACAGCCAGGCGATTAGATGCCCCACATCTCCTTTCAGATGTTCCACCCCATCGATCAGAACCATCTTATTTTCACCCTGCTGTCTTTCTATCCAGTATTCAAAGACCGACCGAAATGTTTTTACATCGTTACATCCTTCATTTTTGCAATAATACAGTAATGTCCGGACTCCGCATGCCTCCTGCAATTCCGAGATTCTGGACAGCAGCATCGTCTTTCCACATCCTGCATCCCCGCAAAAGCAGAAAATCTGCCGACGCATTAGCGCCAGTGCTCCCAGTTCTTCCGGTTTGTGTCTGCCAACGTAATATTTTAAATGCCGCTCCCGCTCTGTCTTTGCATTGCGGATGATCCGCTGCTCTATTGTCTGCTCTGTTTCTTCTATATTTAAATCTTCTTTTAGCAGTTCATTTATTTTTTCTTCTACATCTCTGGCAAAAGAATCCAATGCAACAATTTTCTGACTTTCATCACTCCATTTCCCGCTGTATTCCATCACGACTGCATCCGGATTCTTTCTGATCTGTTCTTTAAATTTCTGAAGACGTATCCGGTGCTCTTCACTTTCTGCGTCATAAAATTTTCTTTTTTCTTCCGGTATGCTGTTTATCACTTCACTGTTGCGGAAACAGAAAATGCAATGCTTTAGATTATCCTGTTCTTTTAACGCTCCATACAGGATCTCCATCTGTGTGATGCTCAAATTCTCTCTATATAATTCCGAAAGACGCTCGTCCTGTATCTCATCTACGACTTTCTGATCCGGTATCCATCCGTACCGTTCCCCGATCAGTATGATCATATATGGTTTGCAGCGGTCAATGGTATCAATGCAGATCTTAACTACATGTCTGCCGCTTTCTTCTTCTGACATATTCGAAGTATCTACACCCCAGCGCAGATCCAGACCTTCGATATCTTCTCCATATTGTTCTAATTGTTTTCTGATTCTTGGAAATACTCTCTGATGCAGGATATCCCGTTCTGCCTGCATGTCACTGAATGTGCTGGATATAAAGAAAGATTTCATGATGTTTGCCCTCCCTGCTTTTTATACCATTATACCGTTTTTCAGAAAATATCTAAATATTTTTACTTTATTCTTTTTTGGATTCATATTCCAAATTTAAAACACCTGCAGACATTACCATATCGTACAGACTGTAATATCAAAAAAACTTTGTTATCTTGCATATATCAAAAATAACAAAGCTTTTTATCTTCTTTTTCTGTCTATTTTATTGTCTTACGCTTCTGTACTTCCTTCCCAGGTGCCTACTTTTCTCGCACCTGCGTTCTCATCGAACCAGTGTGTTGTTACAGTCTTCGCTCTTGTGAAGAAGCGGTATCCGTCTCTTCCAAGTACATGCAGGTCTCCGAAGAACGAATCTTTATTTCCTCTTTCTTGCGTTTTTTATATTACTCATCTACTTCATCCAGCGGCATCTCACAATTGAATACTTCAATGTGATGTCTTACATTCTCATATGTTCCCTGTACCATCGCCACATTCAGATCAAAGTAGTTATGTGCTCCTTCTGACTTCAGATACTCTTCTGCATGTTTCGTCAGACGGTTAAAACTTGCTGTTGCGATATTGACTTTTACAATTCCAAGCTCGATTGCCTTTCGAAAATCTGCATCCGTAATTCCACTTCCGCCATGAAGGACTAACGGAATGCCTGTCTTATCATGAATCTGCTCCAGCACATCGAATGCAAGCTTTGGTGCTACCGGATAATTGCCATGTGCATTTCCGATTGCAACTGCCAGTGCATCGATTCCGGTACGTTCGACGAATACTTTGGCATCATCCGGATTTGTACAGCGGATTCCGTGATCTTCGCTTCCGTCTTCACTTCCGCCTACCAGTCCAAGCTCCGCCTCTACAGTTGCCCCGTATTTTTTTGCCAGTTCTACTACCTTTGCGGTACGTTCGATGTTTTCTTCAAATGGATATGTAGAGCTGTCGAACATGACAGATGTAAATCCAAATCCCAGTGCTTTCTCTACCGTCTCCATGGTAAGACCGTGATCCAGATGCACTGCCACATCTACTTTCGCCTCTTTTGCAGCCTGCACCATCATTGGTCCCATAAGTGCCAGCGGGGAGTGTTTCAGTCTTACTTCTGCAATCTGTAAAATGATCGGAGTGTCCAGTTCTTCTGCTGCCTGGATTGCTCCTTTTACCATCTCCATATTTCCAACACTGAATGCGCCGATTCCTCTGTGATTACTCTTCGCACGCTCCAGCAATTCTTTCATCGTTACTAATGCCATCGTTCTTCTGCTCCTTTCCATGTTCTTCCTGTCTTAAGTTATGTCCCAATATTGTCAGACAGATCAATGCGATCACTGCAAATGCAATTCCCATTCCAAATACTACATGCATGCCATATCCTTTTCCGGTAATGAATCCTGACAATGCCGGTGCACCGCATGTTGCGATCACGATACCAAGCATTACGAATCCGTAATTTTCTCCGGTATGTTCAATTCCAAAGATCGAACTTGTAAAAGATGGGAAGCTTCCCATAATTCCTCCATAGCATCCATACATCAGGATGATTGCTGCCGTTACTGTATAAGATCTGGTAAATGTAAGCACTGCCATCGCTGCTACCGATACTGCCAGCACACCTTTGATACATCCCACTCTTCCTATTTTGTCGGAAAGTGTCGGAAGTACCAGTCTTGTTCCCGCATTTACGATAGAACCGATCATAACTGCACTGACTGCAATTGCCGATGGGATTCCAAGTTCAATCTGATATGTCTGTGATACCGGCGACACCAGAAAATAAGAAATCAGTCCAAACAGCATCGTTGCAAGAAGAAGATAAAAGTTCTTTGTCTTCATCATCTCTGCAGATGTGTACTGCCTTTGTTCTGCCTGCGCTTCTGTATTTCCATTTACCACGCTTTGTTCTCTCAATGCCTGTTCAGCTTTTCTTCTCCACTCTTTATCCGGAGCGGTAAAGAAGATTCCACATAAGATCCATGACACCGTGATCGCTGCGCCGATGATCAGGAATGTCTTCCCCGGTCCTTCTGCCTGCAGGATTCTTCTGCTGATCGGTGCCAGAAAGAACCCACACAATCCGTTTGCTGTTACGACCACACCGGATGCGAATCCTGTTCTCCCCGGAAACCATTTCTGAACAGTCGAAATAATTACGGTATAAATGAGTCCCTGTCCGAATCCCTGCATCACACCATAGGTCACATACATAGGAAGCGGCGAAGGTACGATCAGGAATGCGGATGCCAGAATTCCAATGGCGAAGATACCACCTCCGATCCATACAACAATCTTCGGATTATATTTATCCTGTAATCTTCCACCGATTATATTTCCAAATACGAATGTACTCAGTGCCAGGTAAAAACACATGGATGCTGCTGTCTGGCTCCAGCCGGCCTGTTCCATCACGTATGGCTGATAGATCGACCATACGTGAGGATAACCGGTAAAAAAGATAGCAATGGCACCGAATATCATCGTCAGTAGTCTTTGTCTTTTCTGTGTAGTTGTTAACTCCATAATTTTTCCCTCTTATTTTATAAGCCCAAACTGCTGCATTTCCCTTTTTAATTGTTCTGCATGCTCCGGCTCAAGCTCAGTAAGCGGTGCTCTTACCGTTCCACCGCAAAGTCCCATCAGTTCTACTGCTTTCTTCACAGGAATCGGATTCACCTCTGAGAACAATGCGTGGATCAACGGCAATGCTTTTAACTGCAGTTCCAGACTTTCTTTCACCTTTCCGTCCAGATAGAACTGGCAGATATCGTGTGCCGCCTGAGGTGCTACATTCGACAGTACGGAGATCACTCCTTTTCCGCCAAGTGACATCAGCGGTACGATCTGGTCATCATTTCCGGAATACAGATCTAATTTGCCGTCTGTCAGATTCATCATCTTCACGATGTTGGAGAAATCTCCACTTGCTTCTTTAATCGCAAC
>OCHA01000817.1_pt1 | contig 29766 bp, 25 predicted proteins | sample 1538591 | NCBI WGS metagenome assembly OCHA01 (sample SAMN04571710, study PRJEB22368) | human gut metagenome | biome: human gut; material: stool | host: Homo sapiens | place: Luxembourg | collected 2012-09-06 | reverse complement strand
AGATTTGTACATATTGAATTGCCGGAATGGTGTTTTGAATTTAAAAACCTTTGAATTCAAGAAACATTCTCCTGAATTGCTTTGCTCAAAGATTGCAAACGTTGTTTATGATCCAGACGCACCGGCTACGGAATGGGAAAAATTTATTGATGAAGTTTTGGAGAATGATACGAAAAAAATCGAGTATTTGCAGAAGCTTCTTGGATATTCATTAACCGGAGGAACACAGGAAGAATCGTGTTATTTACTGTATGGAAGTACGACAAGAAATGGAAAATCAACTCTCACTGAGACATTTACATTCATGCTCGGAGCTGCCGAAGGTTACGCTCTAAGCATGAAACCCGAGACATTAGCGATGAAGCAAAACAATGATTCCAGGAATGCAAGTTCAGACATTGCGAGGCTGAGAGGATGCCGGTTTTTGAATGCATCAGAACCGCCAAAACGAATGGTTTTTGATGTGGCTTTGCTAAAAACTCTACTTGGTCGAGATAGCATAACAGCAAGATTTCTACATCAAAATGAATTCCAGTTCATACCAGTTTTCAAGCTGTTTATCAACACTAATTTTTTGCCGACAATCACCGATCAGACATTGTTTTCGTCCGGAAGGGTTAATGTGATCACATTTGATAAGCATTTTTCACCGGAGGAACAGGACAAAGGGTTAAAGGACAGATTGAAGCAACCAGAAAACTTGTCTGGGCTTTTGAATTGGTGTCTGGAAGGGCTGAAAAATTATTATGAACACGGAGCTTTACCGCCTCAGAAGGTACAGGAGGCTACAGATCAATACCAGTCCGACAGTGACAAGATTGGTTGTTTTATACAAGAATGTTTATTAAAAATCCCTGGCAAGAACTCAAAGGCAAAAGATGTTTATGCAGAGTATGGAAAATGGTGTAATGACAACGGTTTTGGAACTGAAAACAAGAATAATTTCTTTGCGGAGCTGAAAAGCAAAGGGATTTTCGCAAAAACGGGAACCGTTGGCGGCCGGACATTTCGCAACGTAGTTAAGGATTATGTGATTGCTGCTGATGAGAAGTTTATGCCGACAGATGAGCCTAGTCCGTTCGACTAAAATATTAAATGTGCACTTTGTGCATTTTACATGGGTTATATTTCCTATTCAAAATTACAAGGAACTTACATATAAAATACACATTTTGCACATGAACTCTTGAACCCCTTGATTTTACTGTATTTTTAAGAACCTAACAGAAAAGCATCTTCCCATTTGCTAGGTAACCGAAACTCTATGAACTATAGAAAAATTTTAGTGGAAAGGAATTAAATGAAAAATTTTAAAGATACGTATTTTTCGATTTGGCAAGAAGCATGGGCCATACATAAACGTTTTTTTGGAATTGCAGAAGATGATACCCCGGCGTGGGAACAATTGTTTCAAGCGGTTGAAGCTTTTGGAAAAAAGTATGCAGTCACACCAGAAAAACAATTTGCACAGAATTTGGTACTTTTAGTTGCCAACGAAATTGAGCAGAAAGCGAAAGGAGGCACAGATAATGCCACGAAGAAACAGGAACCCAAAGCAACAGGGAACGCATAGACTTGATGGGTGGACGAGCTGGGCCAGGGAGATTGGTGAACAAAAAGGGTCGCCGCAGCATCCAAACTTGACGTCTAAAAAAGACGGGAATGAGGTGAAAAAATGAGTAATCGAAAATCAAACTATCCGAATGCACAGCAACCAGACTTAGAGCCGGGCGAGATGGGAGAACTTATTTCTCACATGGAAGAACTGCGAGGGCTTTCACCTGTCAGGGAATCAGAAGACATTCGGGAGAGGGTGAGATGGTTTTTTCAGTGGTGTATTGACGGGGAAGTCAGACCAGGAGTTGAACTGCTGGCTTTAGCACTTGGATGTACACGGCAAACCCTGTTGAATTGGCAACATGAGGGCGGCTCTCGTGGGGAAGTCATCACAGCCGCAAAACAGGCAATAGCTGCACTTACAGAGCAATGGGGACTGACTGGGAAGCTCAATCCTGCCGCATTTTGTTTCGTTTTGAAAAATCATTTCAACTATGTCGATAATATTACGCTTGACACTCACCAAGAAAAAATAGGCGTTCCGAGTCAGACAGCAACAGAGATCGCAGAACGACACAAAGCCGTTTTAGAGCTTCCGGAACCAGAACGGCCGGAACTGTAACAACTGCTGCCGCCTACGGCAATGAAAGAATAAACCCAGGGATTTCCTGGAGAAAAGGAGATTAATAAGATGGCAGAAAAAATGTACAAGGTAATATCGAAAGAAAGCAGATCGGGAATATCACGAATCGGCAAGCCGTATGTTTTTAACTATTTAATTTTAGATTTCAATGGTAAACCGGCACGAGTTGCAGCACCGAGAGATAAAGAAGCTAATGTAGGTGATCGCGTTGTGTTAGGACTGTCGACTAAAAAAGGTTACGGCTGTGCAGAGGTGACAGCGGTAGTAACAGGAGTGCAGAAAGGAGAAAACAATGATTAGTTGTAATGATTTTGCGTTAAGAGGCGAATTAATGAAAGAAGTCGCACGTTTATCAGATTTGTGCGAACAGTTTCATTTAAAGAATGTTACGATTAAGTTCAACAGAGATACCGGAGCGGACGTCTGGGCGAATAATCAACTGGTTGTAACGACTAAATTTATTGATGATATTGATGAAAAATAAGAAAAGGAGAATAAACACATGGGAAGAACATCAGAAAACGCAGTAATACAAGACGGAATCATGTACAAACCGGGGCAGGAAATTCCAGATTTAGGAAATTGGGTTCGGGTGCATCACGATGGTGCGAAGAGATATTATGAGGGAATCAGCACAGAGATTGATTTACTTCCGACTTATGTAGAGCATGGCTCTCGTGCAGTATGTCTTGATACGTCAGAAGTTTTCACATTTCACGAGAAGCTGAAAAAATGGTTCAAGTTGGGATAAGGAGACAAGAACATGGAAGATATACGAGACATTATCGAAGAAAAAGCAGTCGAAAAGCTGAAAAAGTCAGCATTTGCGAAGGAGCATCCGGACTGTCTGGTGATTGAGGCTGAATGTCAACTGCCGGAAGAAGCTCGAGAAGGTACTTTATGCATCGTAAGAAGACCAGAACATTATATCGGAAAGGATGCTCTTTTTGTCGGAACCGGTTCCGAATGGAAGTTTAAGTGCTGCGGAACAGTACCGGAGACAACTACATATAGAGGTGAAGTCGCTCGAATGAGTGACTTGCCACTTCAAGCAGAGACCGGAGATTTCTACAAGGTTGGTGGAAAGACTGTTGTTTACAATGGTTGCTGGAGCGAGATTGCTTCAGCAGAATAATAGGAGGGTATAAGATAATGGATAAATTTAAAAAATATGCAGAAATTTTAAAAAATTTTTCAAAGGATATGGAAATGTGGAAAGCATGTGAAGAGGACGAAATTGCAGATGCTAAAGAAAAGTATACATCAAAAGCTTTGCCGGAACAGTTGGAAAAAATCAAATCAGTATATGAAAAAAGGTATAAGAAGGTCAGACAAATTGCTTTGGAGCAAGTTGAGAGTGAAACAAAGTCCATAAAGCAGAGAAATCAGGGGAAATTTAAGCCGGATTTTGTTGATTTAGAACTGCTTAAAGAGCTTAATGCAATTAGTGCTGCGGGGATACCAATGACTGAGAGTGAAGTAGAGGCTTATTGTAAACGTGCTATTGCAAGTCGTTCGTCTTTTTGCGTTAGAGCTGTCCAGAATATTGCAAAAAAGTCAGAAATACGTTTGACTGTACCGACGGAAGATGCAGCGATCAGAGTGATTGACGAGGCTAATAATCGCTTAAAAGAAATCGTACACATATATGATGGAAAATTTTTGTTTGGAGATAGAAATAAAAATCAAAGTCTAATTATGGATGCACATGGGTATGAAGACAGTGGATTTTTGGGTAGATTAGAGAAAGAATATCAAGCGGCTACATTGGAAGATATTAAAATATCTCGAATGAGCAGAAAAGAATTTGATACAAAAAATGCAGTTACACGGGTTGATGAGATGAAAAAACCTGTTGAGTTAGTAGAAGTAGGAGAAGATATTGGCATTCGGGCGAAAGATGATGTTTCAAGCTCACTTGCGGCCAGATATGCGAAAGCTTACTCAGAGCGAATGAGTACAGTAAATCCTGAGTTTGAATGATGATATTGTTCCGGTACCGGGGAAAGGATAAGAGAATGACAGAACAGGCGTACATTGGTCTTCTTGAAGCAGAGTTTAGAAGTTGTCCGGTGAGTAGGGAGCAAATTGAACGAGCTTTTGAAGTAGCGATAAGCGAAGTTAAGAGCCCGGAATTGAGCTACGGAAACCTTAGCCTCTTGCTTTGTCAGATATTCCGGAATGGATCCAGCCAACCATGTTTGTCGGATGCGACGCAAGAGCAGATCAGAACGATTTTGGATGTAAGATAAAAAACAGAGCCCCGTTTCTCTGCCCTGCGTGCCGGATAGAGGTGGAAGCTCTGTTGATAGAAAGGTGATTCTTTTATCTGTAATTATTATAATACAAATAGAACGAATGTTCAATAATTAAGAGCTACATTACCATATGATAGTGTAGCTCTTTTCATGCCCAAGTAGGAGGTGTTCCTCCTTTCTATACTGTTTTGCGATTAATATATCATGGAATAAGCGAAGATGCCATATGATGTAAAAGAGTATCAAAATAAACCTGCGTCGAAAAAGTATTAAAACCATTGACTTTTGCAACCCTAAATGCTATACTAACAGTATCAAAATAAATGAACGTTAAAAAAGATACTTTCTGAGGGGGGAAAGAAATGAAAAATAAGGCATTTGGCTATTGTAGAATCTCAACAGCGAAACAGAGCATAGAAAGACAGGAGCGAAACATTAAAGCGGCATATCCGGAGGTGGTTATTGTAAGGGAAGTATACACTGGAACAAAGGTTGCAGGTAGGTCAGAATGGGAAAAACTTTATAAGACTGTTAAGACTGGCGATACCATTGTATTTGACTCTGTGTCCCGAATGAGCAGGAATGCAACAGAGGGCGTTGAGCTTTACATGGATTTATTTAATAAAGGTGTAAATCTAGTATTCCTGAAAGAATCCTATATAAATACAGAAGTGTACAAAAGCACTATTGAACAGACTATAGGGGCAACTGGAAATGATATAGCGGATATTTATATTGAAGCTACGAACAAGGTCATAAAGCTACTTGCGGAGAAGCAGATTATAAAAGCATTTGAACAGTCAGAGAAAGAAGTTGAAGACCTTCACCAGAGAACCAGAGAGGGCATTGAGACTGCCAGATTAAATGGAAAACAGATCGGGCGTGCTGAAGGTTCAAAGGTTACAACGAAGAAATCAGTTGAAATGAAAGAAAAAATTCAGAAAATGGCAAAGAGTTTTGATGGAAACATGACTGATAAAGAAGTAATTGAAACTTTAGGGATCGCCAGAAACACATATTTCAAGTATAAAAGAGAACTGAAAAATTAAGGTTCGGAATAATCTTCCGGGGGTTCGACTTTGGTGTCGAGCCTCTTTTTTTGATGGTATAACTTCAACTTGACTTTTGGGAACCATAAATATATAATTGACTTATGGGAACCAAAATTATAAAGGAGGTGAAATTGTGAGTCCCAGAACAGGACGGCCGACAGATTGCAGAAAAGCGGTTGAAGTAAAAGTTAGAGTTACTCCGGACATGGATGAACGAATAATGAAATATTCCAAAGAGCATGAACAGACGAAGGCGCAGACTATACGAGAAGCTGTAGACGCATATTTGCCGACCACAGAAACTAAATAAAAACAGTCGTACCACCGACCAAAGTAGACACGACTGTTTAGAGTACAGGGATGAACCCTATATGAAATACATTTTATCATAGAAGGTTCGCCCGGACAAGGGAGGAATAACAATGCACGATACAATGTTAACTTACGACCAATGGAAGCACAGATTTAAAAGAGCATTGAAAAAGACGATCAGAAAGAAGATTGAAAGTATTATGTGGACAGTATTAACGATTTCTGTGTTTATACTGCCTTTCTGGATGGTTCTGGATTGGCTTTTGCGAGGGTATTAACCCATGCGTATACTTGAAAGCTTATACGAACATTGGACAGAGTACATTTTAGAAAGGAACCTTGATAATGAGTACAAATAACGAATTAGAGAAATTTCGCCAGGGAACTCCGGAAGAAATAGAGAAAAAGCTTGAGGAACAGAAGAAGAAAACCCTTGAACTTGCAAGAGATGCTGCAGATATCCATTGTGAGAACGAAGAAAAGCTTCTAGCATCTGAGATTATTGCAGATCAGCAGGAAGAAATTGAAAATCTAAAAGCAGAGTTGCAAGAAACCAAGAAAAAAAGAGATTTTTGGCATTCATACGCCAGTACTCAATTAAGAAAACTTGATATTATCAACTTTACCATACAATTATATAGCGAAAAAACAATTAATTTCTTATATGGTGTAGCAAGAAGCAGTTTCCAGAACCAAGAAGAACAGGAACAGGAGGAAGAGAACCGATGGAAAGATGTTTATTGACGCAGAATCCTTGTAGAGAAGCTATTGCAGAAATTATTAAAGCGAATAAAAATAGATACTTCTTGCAGCGTACCCTTGAAGCAGCGGAAATTCTTTTGAAGGGAAGCAAAGAAGAGACACGCCGGAAAATGTCTGAAGAAGACGAAGCAAGATTCTTTTTGATTTGGAACGCATTGATAATGGATGATACAGATGATATTAAAAGAACACTTAATCTTTCAAACTATTTGATGTTAAAGCGTATTAAGGAAAGAGCAAAAGCTCAGAAGGTATGATATGAACTATAGAAAAGAAATAATAAAAATACTCAGCAAAATTCAGTCAGAGAGGATTCTGCGGTACATTTACCTCTTTATAGCTGACATTCCGAAAAGATACTGGAGGTAATGTTTATGGACTATAAGAAAGAAATTATTGGGATGATACAGAAGATAGAAAGTGTAAGATTCTTGGCGATGATTTATAGCTTTACACATACTCTTTTTGAGAAAGAAAAGAACAAATGGGGGTATTAATAATGGATTACAGAAAAGAAATAGCTGAAATGCTCACTGGAATCCGATCAGAAAAGATTTTGCGATATATCTGTATAATTGTATCAGATATTTGCAAAGATCTTGGAATTAAAACAGATGAATAACAGAACTGCATTATAGAGTTTTATATTGATTTATGCTATATCACCGGGCGGTGTGTGGGAAACCATGCGCCGCTTTTGTATACAACTATATAATTATACAATAACATAATTACATAGTTATATAATTATACAATTTTATAAAAACATTGATATTCAAAGACGCATAACTTATAATTTTAGAAAAAGAAGGGGGAACGGATATGGCAAAAGTGATTACAATTACCTGTCAGAAAGGCGGTGTGGCAAAGACTACAACAGCTCTTGCGCTTGCGTCTGGCCTTTATTCCAGGGGCAAGAAGATTTTGCTGATAGACACAGATCCGCAGTCTAACACAAGCTATACGCTGGGGATTGACCTTTTAAACGTACCGACGCTATATGAAGTACTGCGAAAAGAAAAGACGGTGAATGATGTTATCTTCCCTGTGAGGATGGGGTTTGATGTTATCCCGGGAAGTCTATCGCTTGCCCTGGCAGACATGGAATTTTCACAGACCGGACGTGAATATCTGCTCCGGGAATCACTGACGGAAATTCAAGAAGATTATGATTATATTGTGATTGATACGCCGCCGTCTTTGGGAATAATGACGATGAATGCATTAACAGCGAGCGATTACGTGATAGTGCCGGTACAAGCTGACGTGTATTCACTGCAGGGGATCGGGCAGTTATCGCAGACCATGCAGACGGTCAAACGCTATTGCAACTCAGGTCTTACTATTGCTGGTATCCTTATCACTAGATACAATAGCAGAGCGGTATTGTCGAAGGATATGGCAGCTATGTTGGATGATACAGCGAAAGCGTTGAACACTAGGCTATTTAAGACAAAGATTAGAGAGTGTATAGCAATCAAAGAGGCGCAGGCCCAGCAAATGGATATATTTACATATGCTCCTAAATCCAATGCAGCCAAAGATTATGATGATATGATTGAGGAATTGATGGAGGTAGTGAAGTGAGTAAGAAAAGTTTTGTAAATAATCCGGCAATGGCATTTGTCAGTAAGCCGCAGGAGGCCGTAGAACAGCCGCAAACAGATAAGACAGAGATTTCCATAGGACGGAAAACAGAAGCCCAGGAACAGCCAAATACAGCCTCACAGGGCATATCAAAGAGGAAAGCGAAGTATATGCGCTTAGATGTAACAGAGTATCAAGAGTATCTGAGGCTTATGACTGAGTATACAGCAAAGAGTACAGGCAAATATACATCTATGACACAGTATATTCAGAGATTAATAGAAGAGGATAGACGGAAGAACAGAGAACTGTATGATAAGCTTGAGCAGATCGAGAAGCTCAAGGCGGATATTATATGATTACATAAATGTATAACTATATAATTATATAACTATACAATAATAATGATGGAGTTGCATGTTAGATCGAGAGCGGCAGCTCCATTTTTTTGTTTTAAATCAGCATCGGAAATAAGCACCCGGACCCCCGTTGAGGGAGGGGGGCGGCGAGCCAGGTAAGCTGCCAAAGGAAATGAAAAAAGAAAAAGGCCCTTTCCAGAAAAAAGGAGACTGCTGCCAGAAGGGCACCCTCAAAAATTTTTCAAAAAACAAAAAGGCTTATTGCAATCGCGGAAAAACGCCCAGATTTCGAGTTTTAAGCATTAGACAGTAAAATGTACCGGTAAGCCATAAAACTCGATTCTGGGGCAAAATAAGCAGTGTGTAAATTGAATTAGAAACATGTCCTTGCTTTGTTAGATACAATTATATATGTATATAGGTATATAAGTGTATAAGTATATAATTATATAAGTGTTATAAATTAATATTTGACACACAGCCAGGGAGGGGATATACTGTAATTAAATTAAATGAAAAGGAGGGCTGCACTGTGGCAAAAGAAAGTAATCGTGAGCTGAAAAAGCAGCTGGCAGAAGCAAGGGAAGATATCCAGCAATTAATGTTGGAGCTTGGAAAGGTCAATAAAACGGCAAATACATCCTATGAGCAGTCACCGGCATACCTGGCAAGTCAAAACCAGATTAAAAGGCTGGAAGAGCAGAATAAGGCCCTTGAACAAAAAAATAAAAGACTGCAGGAGGAAAATAGAAAACTTCGGAGTCAGTCAGAGCAAACGATCAGGGAGATTAATTCTGCAGCGGAAGATTATAGAGATCCGGTGCAGACTGCAGTTAAATTCCGGATGTTGAAGATCAACTTGGATCTGGCACACAAAGAACAGGAAAGATTGAGAGAAGAGAACCGAAAACTCCGGGAGAAAGTTACTCCAAAGCACAATGCACGTGGGGCCGGGAGGAAAAAGAACGATGATGCGTGGAAGAAGAGATACCTTGCATTTTGCGACCTTGTGAGGTCTGGGGCTTCCATGGAGGATATCATGGGAGAAATGGAGATAAGCAGGAGTACTTATTTTCGATTTCTCAGATTGTACAGAGAAGACCGTATTGCAGAATAAAGATTTTCCCGGTTTGAACAGCCGGGATTTTTTTTGGCGGTAATTTCAGCAAAATAGTTGCGTTCGAAATGGAAAAAGTGTAAAATAAACGCATGTCAACCATATCTTTGGTTGCGGTGGACTCTGCCGCCGTATGGTGAGGTATAGATACGGACGCTCACCGGACAGTGTGAAAGCTCTGACAGAGAAACAAAAAAAGACATGAAAAAAAGCACCAGGACGGCAATCCCAGTGCAGTTTTTCAAATTGATAAGTAGTTGTAATATTGGACGGCAATCCTTTATTACTTCTGAACGTATCTCGAACATACGTACAATGACTACTACTAGAGCCATCCCTCGGCATTATTGTAGTTTTTTTTGATAGGATTGTCAAGATAGAAGTCTCCTTGTACGTGAAAACTTTTTATTTGCGTACAGGGATTTTTTTATATCTGGATATTCAAAGAAGCTCTTGTACGTGGTTAATTACCAATGCAGGAGCTTTTTTAGTTACTAGAATATTCATAAGAGGAGCCAAAACCTGGCAGGAAGACACAGGAGCGCTGAGAGGAAAACCGCTAAAATACAACCTTTACGGGGTAGCAGCCGTAGGAATCGCCGTTAGAGGGTGCGTTGGTAGACCACTATCTTTAGAAATCGGTGATTGCCCGTCCTGTCGCTTGTTCTGTTTCGCTTGTACAGAGCAAGAGGGGGGTTACGAAAACAGTTAGCACTGTGCGGTGTCTTATGGCAGACTTCGACCGCTGAGATTTATTCTCTGAATCGTACCGGATAGTAATATCTGGGAGTGAATACGGAAACCTCATGCAGCTTATACTGCAGTACATAATATCTATTCACTATACCTTCTAGTCCTTTTATGGCTCTTATTGTGGGCCTTTCTTGGACTAGGGGGGAGAGCAGAGCCGTATTCCTATACAAACTAACCTGCATATCATAGCCAGGGCTGGAAGTCAATCCCTAAAGTGTAAGAAAATCAGGCTTGCGAGGGGGTTGGTCTGGTTTTAATCCGTATCAGAAAGACAAAAAGGAGTAAATCCGGATATAATAGACTCTGATCGGAACCAGAGCTAGTAATAAATGAGTGAGAATGTCCGTGAGACAAAGAATAACAACGAAAGGACAAAATGACCGTCACAGAAGAAATGACCTGGCAAAGAGGAAGGATTGATATAGAATAGGTTCGAGGGGCGTACTTCCAGGTACGGCGGTACAGTGTCAAAAAAAATAAATGAGGCTAATCAAAATAGGAGAAAATAGTATCATAAATTAATAAATAAGACTTGAATTAAGAAAGAATTAGATGATATAAGACGATATTAGAATATTTAACACGTATTTGCCTTGATAAAATGAAATAAAGGTGTTATAGTAAAGATGTAAAAGGGAAAGCCAAAAACACAGCGGCCTACCCCTAATTAGCTTAAAAAAACTGTTTTAATCAACAGCCGTTCACTACTGGGAATAGTGGGCGGCTATTTTTTGTCCTTAAAGATTGTATGACACAATCCAATAAGGCCAATTATGAACAATCCTGTCTGTATAAAATCAGCATATGATATGTACATAACTATCGCCCTCCTTTCTTTCGTCTGGAGGGTTTGTCCCTCCGAAGAGGGCAGGCCGCCTTTTGCGTGTTTCGACTTTCCGTAATTATATTATACCATATTTCGGTGTAATCAACAACCATATAATAGCAAGAACAGGAAGTGAGGACACACTTCTATTTTTTTACAAAAAATTAATTTATAACACCAATATAGGGCTCGATTTTGTGAGAAATAATTTTGTTTTTTTATGTCTGATCAGAAATGACATATTATAAATGATTAAAAAATAATGACGAAGGGAGAAAGACTTAAAGGTTATTCGTTGCCGGTTTATCCGGATAGAGAATAACCAGTTAAGGCAAAAAAAAACGGTTATATTCTAAGCTTTTATAGGAAATCTAAGCAAGAAAATAACCACTTAGGGGATAGCAGGTAAGCTATTATGCATTTCTCCGGAAGGGGTGGAGGGCTGGCCTCCGTCTGACAGTGCAGAACCATTGACAAAGTCAAGTCATTAAAAAGGCAGGACAACAGACAGTTAAACAAGAAATCCGAAGTCAGAAGCGGTATATAAAGGAAGCACTAAAATGATGACGGTTAAGGAATCATCAAAATGATGAGTTGTTAAGGGGAGCGGTAAAACACCGATACCCTACTGATGAAGAGGTGAGAAGAATGGGAAGATACCGAAGTATACAGGCAACACTGATAGATGCTGCATTGAAGGGAATCACGGATAATCAGACCGTAACTGCATATAAGAAAGACTGCAAGCTGTTTGCTGCATACTGTAAGGACCATGGGGTAAAACGTCCCGATCAGCTTCAAGGACGGGAGAAAGAGCTTTTACAGGCATATGAGAAAGAGCTAGAGGCAGCCGGTTATAGTGCTGCAACAATCCATCGGAGACTAGCAGCACCTTGCAAGGGCATTGGTGTAAGTATGTCCGAAATCGAGAAGCCGAAGCGAACGTCCGGGAAAATCACCAGGAGCCGAAACGAAAAAGCGAACCGGCAAGGCAAAAGAGAAATAGAGTCCGAAAAATATAACCGCCTGGTAACATTTCAACGCGCTGTCGGCATCCGGAGGGCAGAACTGGCAAGGCTGACCGGTGCGGACCTTGTGATAGACGAAAAGGGCTATCTGTGCGTATATGTTGAACGTGGCAAGGGTGGAAAAACGCAACTGCAGCGCATACTTCCAGAAGATGAAGGAACCGTGTTGGAGATATTCCAAAACGCAGATCCTGGGCAGAAACTTTTTTCTAAAGAAGAAATGCAGAACAAAATAGATCTGCATGGAATCCGAAGGGAACACGCACAAAAAGTGTATAAATATTATGCTGACCGGCTGAAGAATGAGCCAGAATACAAATACCAGTGCCAGCAAGAGCTCATGGCCAGATACGATGAGCGGCATAAGCCCGGAGCTTCAAGACAGAGATTTATCGCAGATATCACGAACGAACAACCATACAAATTGAGGGGAGAGAACAGGCAGAAAGCCATTGAACTGGGCAAGAAAACGGAATACAACCGGCTTGCATTGATGATGGTGTCGGTGTTTCATTTGAGCCATTGGCGGTTAGACGTGACCGTCACGAATTATTTGATTTAGTAATAAAAGGGACGTAACGAAACGTTATGCCCCCTCTTCGGGATGCTTCAAAACGAGGACACATTAGCAGATGACGAGACTTACCAGGACGCACTAACAGCGTCCTTTTTTAGTGCATTTAAGCAAAAAATTTAAAGTGCATATGTAAAAATATGGAATCATATGCCACGTTTTTGCTATCTTTGTGGAAGAAACAATGAAGTCAATGATTGTTATTCACAAAGGAGGGATTTAGATGAAAAATATGGACATCCGGCAAGAAATCATTGAAAGACGTCTGAGGTCATATGAGGTTGCCGCTCAGATGAATATTTCTGCAGCTAGCTTCTGCCGGTGGTTGCAAACTGATCTGACACCGGAAAGACGAAAACGAATCAGAACAGCAATTCATGAACTCAGCGACAGGATGAAAGAAAATTGACTCTGATTAAAGAAGTAAATGACATGCTGAGAATGCCGGAGGTTGCTGCATATCTAGGATTTGAAGTGAATTCTCGAGGATTTATTAGAAGTCCCTTTCACGATGAGAAAACGGCGAGCTGTAAGCTCTACAAAGAACCGGGACGTGGTTATTATGATTTTTCAGCTGGCGAGGGAGGCGATTGCATCCGGTTTGTGGCACGTACGCAAGGAATGGACAACTGGAAAGCGTCCAGGCTGATGATTGAAGCGTTTAATCTTCCGGTAGATATGAAAAACACACATCTAACAAGGAAAAAGGTGCAGGAGCTTGAACAGCATCGTGAGCAGAAAATAAGAGCGAAGAAAGTTGAAAAAAATCGATGGGTAAACAGAGTGGACGAACTGAAGGTTAAGATTGAAATGTACGAAAACCTTTTAAAAAGCGAACATATTCCGGTGTTTTCGTCCGTGTGGTGTTGGTGCGTAGATTTGAGAATGAAATCAATCGTGGAATTAAATGAGATATGTGGTCTTGAAACAATGAGTGCAGACTTAAAACTGCCTATTAGACAAGGTATGAAGACACGAAAGGCAGGTTAAAGAATGAAATGCAGAGTAAAGAAATTATAGAAAAAATAAAAGAATTAAAACCAGAAATAAACATGGAGCTAAATGATTTGGGAAATGGTTGGTTATTTGCTAGCGTATTTAAGGATTCATGTAGGTACAACGCCACAGTTAAGGAATGGTTTTTTTACAAGAATGGTGTGTGGAAGCAGGATGTAGGCGGTATGGTCACAAGCAAATATGCAAAGGAGCTTGCGGATGCACTCATAATATATTGCCTTAGAATTGAGGACGAAAGGACAAAAGCCCCGTTTCTAAAACATTGTGCAAAATTGGGACAACTGCGGTACAGGGAAACCATGATAAAAGACGCAAGAGATCATCATTTCTTTTATTCTGAAGACATGGATAAAGATTTGTACATATTGAATTGCCGGAATGGTGTTTTGAATTTAAAAACCTTTGAATTCAAGAAACATTCTCCTGAATTGCTTTGCTCAAAGATTGCAAACGTTGTTTATGATCCAGACGCACCGGCTACGGAATGGGAAAAATTTATTGATGAAGTTTTGGAGAATGATACGAAAAAAATCGAGTATTTGCAGAAGCTTCTTGGATATTCATTAACCGGAGGAACACAGGAAGAATCGTGTTATTTACTGTATGGAAGTACGACAAGAAATGGAAAATCAACTCTCACTGAGACATTTACATTCATGCTCGGAGCTGCCGAAGGTTACGCTCTAAGCATGAAACCCGAGACATTAGCGATGAAGCAAAACAATGATTCCAGGAATGCAAGTTCAGACATTGCGAGGCTGAGAGGATGCCGGTTTTTGAATGCATCAGAACCGCCAAAACGAATGGTTTTTGATGTGGCTTTGCTAAAAACTCTACTTGGTCGAGATAGCATAACAGCAAGATTTCTACATCAAAATGAATTCCAGTTCATACCAGTTTTCAAGCTGTTTATCAACACTAATTTTTTGCCGACAATCACCGATCAGACATTGTTTTCGTCCGGAAGGGTTAATGTGATCACATTTGATAAGCATTTTTCACCGGAGGAACAGGACAAAGGGTTAAAGGACAGATTGAAGCAACCAGAAAACTTGTCTGGGCTTTTGAATTGGTGTCTGGAAGGGCTGAAAAATTATTATGAACACGGAGCTTTACCGCCTCAGAAGGTACAGGAGGCTACAGATCAATACCAGTCCGACAGTGACAAGATTGGTTGTTTTATACAAGAATGTTTATTAAAAATCCCTGGCAAGAACTCAAAGGCAAAAGATGTTTATGCAGAGTATGGAAAATGGTGTAATGACAACGGTTTTGGAACTGAAAACAAGAATAATTTCTTTGCGGAGCTGAAAAGCAAAGGGATTTTCGCAAAAACGGGAACCGTTGGCGGCCGGACATTTCGCAACGTAGTTAAGGATTATGTGATTGCTGCTGATGAGAAGTTTATGCCGACAGATGAGCCTAGTCCGTTCGACTAAAATATTAAATGTGCACTTTGTGCATTTTACATGGGTTATATTTCCTATTCAAAATTACAAGGAACTTACATATAAAATACACATTTTGCACATGAACTCTTGAACCCCTTGATTTTACTGTATTTTTAAGAACCTAACAGAAAAGCATCTTCCCATTTGCTAGGTAACCGAAACTCTATGAACTATAGAAAAATTTTAGTGGAAAGGAATTAAATGAAAAATTTTAAAGATACGTATTTTTCGATTTGGCAAGAAGCATGGGCCATACATAAACGTTTTTTTGGAATTGCAGAAGATGATACCCCGGCGTGGGAACAATTGTTTCAAGCGGTTGAAGCTTTTGGAAAAAAGTATGCAGTCACACCAGAAAAACAATTTGCACAGAATTTGGTACTTTTAGTTGCCAACGAAATTGAGCAGAAAGCGAAAGGAGGCACAGATAATGCCACGAAGAAACAGGAACCCAAAGCAACAGGGAACGCATAGACTTGATGGGTGGACGAGCTGGGCCAGGGAGATTGGTGAACAAAAAGGGTCGCCGCAGCATCCAAACTTGACGTCTAAAAAAGACGGGAATGAGGTGAAAAAATGAGTAATCGAAAATCAAACTATCCGAATGCACAGCAACCAGACTTAGAGCCGGGCGAGATGGGAGAACTTATTTCTCACATGGAAGAACTGCGAGGGCTTTCACCTGTCAGGGAATCAGAAGACATTCGGGAGAGGGTGAGATGGTTTTTTCAGTGGTGTATTGACGGGGAAGTCAGACCAGGAGTTGAACTGCTGGCTTTAGCACTTGGATGTACACGGCAAACCCTGTTGAATTGGCAACATGAGGGCGGCTCTCGTGGGGAAGTCATCACAGCCGCAAAACAGGCAATAGCTGCACTTACAGAGCAATGGGGACTGACTGGGAAGCTCAATCCTGCCGCATTTTGTTTCGTTTTGAAAAATCATTTCAACTATGTCGATAATATTACGCTTGACACTCACCAAGAAAAAATAGGCGTTCCGAGTCAGACAGCAACAGAGATCGCAGAACGACACAAAGCCGTTTTAGAGCTTCCGGAACCAGAACGGCCGGAACTGTAACAACTGCTGCCGCCTACGGCAATGAAAGAATAAACCCAGGGATTTCCTGGAGAAAAGGAGATTAATAAGATGGCAGAAAAAATGTACAAGGTAATATCGAAAGAAAGCAGATCGGGAATATCACGAATCGGCAAGCCGTATGTTTTTAACTATTTAATTTTAGATTTCAATGGTAAACCGGCACGAGTTGCAGCACCGAGAGATAAAGAAGCTAATGTAGGTGATCGCGTTGTGTTAGGACTGTCGACTAAAAAAGGTTACGGCTGTGCAGAGGTGACAGCGGTAGTAACAGGAGTGCAGAAAGGAGAAAACAATGATTAGTTGTAATGATTTTGCGTTAAGAGGCGAATTAATGAAAGAAGTCGCACGTTTATCAGATTTGTGCGAACAGTTTCATTTAAAGAATGTTACGATTAAGTTCAACAGAGATACCGGAGCGGACGTCTGGGCGAATAATCAACTGGTTGTAACGACTAAATTTATTGATGATATTGATGAAAAATAAGAAAAGGAGAATAAACACATGGGAAGAACATCAGAAAACGCAGTAATACAAGACGGAATCATGTACAAACCGGGGCAGGAAATTCCAGATTTAGGAAATTGGGTTCGGGTGCATCACGATGGTGCGAAGAGATATTATGAGGGAATCAGCACAGAGATTGATTTACTTCCGACTTATGTAGAGCATGGCTCTCGTGCAGTATGTCTTGATACGTCAGAAGTTTTCACATTTCACGAGAAGCTGAAAAAATGGTTCAAGTTGGGATAAGGAGACAAGAACATGGAAGATATACGAGACATTATCGAAGAAAAAGCAGTCGAAAAGCTGAAAAAGTCAGCATTTGCGAAGGAGCATCCGGACTGTCTGGTGATTGAGGCTGAATGTCAACTGCCGGAAGAAGCTCGAGAAGGTACTTTATGCATCGTAAGAAGACCAGAACATTATATCGGAAAGGATGCTCTTTTTGTCGGAACCGGTTCCGAATGGAAGTTTAAGTGCTGCGGAACAGTACCGGAGACAACTACATATAGAGGTGAAGTCGCTCGAATGAGTGACTTGCCACTTCAAGCAGAGACCGGAGATTTCTACAAGGTTGGTGGAAAGACTGTTGTTTACAATGGTTGCTGGAGCGAGATTGCTTCAGCAGAATAATAGGAGGGTATAAGATAATGGATAAATTTAAAAAATATGCAGAAATTTTAAAAAATTTTTCAAAGGATATGGAAATGTGGAAAGCATGTGAAGAGGACGAAATTGCAGATGCTAAAGAAAAGTATACATCAAAAGCTTTGCCGGAACAGTTGGAAAAAATCAAATCAGTATATGAAAAAAGGTATAAGAAGGTCAGACAAATTGCTTTGGAGCAAGTTGAGAGTGAAACAAAGTCCATAAAGCAGAGAAATCAGGGGAAATTTAAGCCGGATTTTGTTGATTTAGAACTGCTTAAAGAGCTTAATGCAATTAGTGCTGCGGGGATACCAATGACTGAGAGTGAAGTAGAGGCTTATTGTAAACGTGCTATTGCAAGTCGTTCGTCTTTTTGCGTTAGAGCTGTCCAGAATATTGCAAAAAAGTCAGAAATACGTTTGACTGTACCGACGGAAGATGCAGCGATCAGAGTGATTGACGAGGCTAATAATCGCTTAAAAGAAATCGTACACATATATGATGGAAAATTTTTGTTTGGAGATAGAAATAAAAATCAAAGTCTAATTATGGATGCACATGGGTATGAAGACAGTGGATTTTTGGGTAGATTAGAGAAAGAATATCAAGCGGCTACATTGGAAGATATTAAAATATCTCGAATGAGCAGAAAAGAATTTGATACAAAAAATGCAGTTACACGGGTTGATGAGATGAAAAAACCTGTTGAGTTAGTAGAAGTAGGAGAAGATATTGGCATTCGGGCGAAAGATGATGTTTCAAGCTCACTTGCGGCCAGATATGCGAAAGCTTACTCAGAGCGAATGAGTACAGTAAATCCTGAGTTTGAATGATGATATTGTTCCGGTACCGGGGAAAGGATAAGAGAATGACAGAACAGGCGTACATTGGTCTTCTTGAAGCAGAGTTTAGAAGTTGTCCGGTGAGTAGGGAGCAAATTGAACGAGCTTTTGAAGTAGCGATAAGCGAAGTTAAGAGCCCGGAATTGAGCTACGGAAACCTTAGCCTCTTGCTTTGTCAGATATTCCGGAATGGATCCAGCCAACCATGTTTGTCGGATGCGACGCAAGAGCAGATCAGAACGATTTTGGATGTAAGATAAAAAACAGAGCCCCGTTTCTCTGCCCTGCGTGCCGGATAGAGGTGGAAGCTCTGTTGATAGAAAGGTGATTCTTTTATCTGTAATTATTATAATACAAATAGAACGAATGTTCAATAATTAAGAGCTACATTACCATATGATAGTGTAGCTCTTTTCATGCCCAAGTAGGAGGTGTTCCTCCTTTCTATACTGTTTTGCGATTAATATATCATGGAATAAGCGAAGATGCCATATGATGTAAAAGAGTATCAAAATAAACCTGCGTCGAAAAAGTATTAAAACCATTGACTTTTGCAACCCTAAATGCTATACTAACAGTATCAAAATAAATGAACGTTAAAAAAGATACTTTCTGAGGGGGGAAAGAAATGAAAAATAAGGCATTTGGCTATTGTAGAATCTCAACAGCGAAACAGAGCATAGAAAGACAGGAGCGAAACATTAAAGCGGCATATCCGGAGGTGGTTATTGTAAGGGAAGTATACACTGGAACAAAGGTTGCAGGTAGGTCAGAATGGGAAAAACTTTATAAGACTGTTAAGACTGGCGATACCATTGTATTTGACTCTGTGTCCCGAATGAGCAGGAATGCAACAGAGGGCGTTGAGCTTTACATGGATTTATTTAATAAAGGTGTAAATCTAGTATTCCTGAAAGAATCCTATATAAATACAGAAGTGTACAAAAGCACTATTGAACAGACTATAGGGGCAACTGGAAATGATATAGCGGATATTTATATTGAAGCTACGAACAAGGTCATAAAGCTACTTGCGGAGAAGCAGATTATAAAAGCATTTGAACAGTCAGAGAAAGAAGTTGAAGACCTTCACCAGAGAACCAGAGAGGGCATTGAGACTGCCAGATTAAATGGAAAACAGATCGGGCGTGCTGAAGGTTCAAAGGTTACAACGAAGAAATCAGTTGAAATGAAAGAAAAAATTCAGAAAATGGCAAAGAGTTTTGATGGAAACATGACTGATAAAGAAGTAATTGAAACTTTAGGGATCGCCAGAAACACATATTTCAAGTATAAAAGAGAACTGAAAAATTAAGGTTCGGAATAATCTTCCGGGGGTTCGACTTTGGTGTCGAGCCTCTTTTTTTGATGGTATAACTTCAACTTGACTTTTGGGAACCATAAATATATAATTGACTTATGGGAACCAAAATTATAAAGGAGGTGAAATTGTGAGTCCCAGAACAGGACGGCCGACAGATTGCAGAAAAGCGGTTGAAGTAAAAGTTAGAGTTACTCCGGACATGGATGAACGAATAATGAAATATTCCAAAGAGCATGAACAGACGAAGGCGCAGACTATACGAGAAGCTGTAGACGCATATTTGCCGACCACAGAAACTAAATAAAAACAGTCGTACCACCGACCAAAGTAGACACGACTGTTTAGAGTACAGGGATGAACCCTATATGAAATACATTTTATCATAGAAGGTTCGCCCGGACAAGGGAGGAATAACAATGCACGATACAATGTTAACTTACGACCAATGGAAGCACAGATTTAAAAGAGCATTGAAAAAGACGATCAGAAAGAAGATTGAAAGTATTATGTGGACAGTATTAACGATTTCTGTGTTTATACTGCCTTTCTGGATGGTTCTGGATTGGCTTTTGCGAGGGTATTAACCCATGCGTATACTTGAAAGCTTATACGAACATTGGACAGAGTACATTTTAGAAAGGAACCTTGATAATGAGTACAAATAACGAATTAGAGAAATTTCGCCAGGGAACTCCGGAAGAAATAGAGAAAAAGCTTGAGGAACAGAAGAAGAAAACCCTTGAACTTGCAAGAGATGCTGCAGATATCCATTGTGAGAACGAAGAAAAGCTTCTAGCATCTGAGATTATTGCAGATCAGCAGGAAGAAATTGAAAATCTAAAAGCAGAGTTGCAAGAAACCAAGAAAAAAAGAGATTTTTGGCATTCATACGCCAGTACTCAATTAAGAAAACTTGATATTATCAACTTTACCATACAATTATATAGCGAAAAAACAATTAATTTCTTATATGGTGTAGCAAGAAGCAGTTTCCAGAACCAAGAAGAACAGGAACAGGAGGAAGAGAACCGATGGAAAGATGTTTATTGACGCAGAATCCTTGTAGAGAAGCTATTGCAGAAATTATTAAAGCGAATAAAAATAGATACTTCTTGCAGCGTACCCTTGAAGCAGCGGAAATTCTTTTGAAGGGAAGCAAAGAAGAGACACGCCGGAAAATGTCTGAAGAAGACGAAGCAAGATTCTTTTTGATTTGGAACGCATTGATAATGGATGATACAGATGATATTAAAAGAACACTTAATCTTTCAAACTATTTGATGTTAAAGCGTATTAAGGAAAGAGCAAAAGCTCAGAAGGTATGATATGAACTATAGAAAAGAAATAATAAAAATACTCAGCAAAATTCAGTCAGAGAGGATTCTGCGGTACATTTACCTCTTTATAGCTGACATTCCGAAAAGATACTGGAGGTAATGTTTATGGACTATAAGAAAGAAATTATTGGGATGATACAGAAGATAGAAAGTGTAAGATTCTTGGCGATGATTTATAGCTTTACACATACTCTTTTTGAGAAAGAAAAGAACAAATGGGGGTATTAATAATGGATTACAGAAAAGAAATAGCTGAAATGCTCACTGGAATCCGATCAGAAAAGATTTTGCGATATATCTGTATAATTGTATCAGATATTTGCAAAGATCTTGGAATTAAAACAGATGAATAACAGAACTGCATTATAGAGTTTTATATTGATTTATGCTATATCACCGGGCGGTGTGTGGGAAACCATGCGCCGCTTTTGTATACAACTATATAATTATACAATAACATAATTACATAGTTATATAATTATACAATTTTATAAAAACATTGATATTCAAAGACGCATAACTTATAATTTTAGAAAAAGAAGGGGGAACGGATATGGCAAAAGTGATTACAATTACCTGTCAGAAAGGCGGTGTGGCAAAGACTACAACAGCTCTTGCGCTTGCGTCTGGCCTTTATTCCAGGGGCAAGAAGATTTTGCTGATAGACACAGATCCGCAGTCTAACACAAGCTATACGCTGGGGATTGACCTTTTAAACGTACCGACGCTATATGAAGTACTGCGAAAAGAAAAGACGGTGAATGATGTTATCTTCCCTGTGAGGATGGGGTTTGATGTTATCCCGGGAAGTCTATCGCTTGCCCTGGCAGACATGGAATTTTCACAGACCGGACGTGAATATCTGCTCCGGGAATCACTGACGGAAATTCAAGAAGATTATGATTATATTGTGATTGATACGCCGCCGTCTTTGGGAATAATGACGATGAATGCATTAACAGCGAGCGATTACGTGATAGTGCCGGTACAAGCTGACGTGTATTCACTGCAGGGGATCGGGCAGTTATCGCAGACCATGCAGACGGTCAAACGCTATTGCAACTCAGGTCTTACTATTGCTGGTATCCTTATCACTAGATACAATAGCAGAGCGGTATTGTCGAAGGATATGGCAGCTATGTTGGATGATACAGCGAAAGCGTTGAACACTAGGCTATTTAAGACAAAGATTAGAGAGTGTATAGCAATCAAAGAGGCGCAGGCCCAGCAAATGGATATATTTACATATGCTCCTAAATCCAATGCAGCCAAAGATTATGATGATATGATTGAGGAATTGATGGAGGTAGTGAAGTGAGTAAGAAAAGTTTTGTAAATAATCCGGCAATGGCATTTGTCAGTAAGCCGCAGGAGGCCGTAGAACAGCCGCAAACAGATAAGACAGAGATTTCCATAGGACGGAAAACAGAAGCCCAGGAACAGCCAAATACAGCCTCACAGGGCATATCAAAGAGGAAAGCGAAGTATATGCGCTTAGATGTAACAGAGTATCAAGAGTATCTGAGGCTTATGACTGAGTATACAGCAAAGAGTACAGGCAAATATACATCTATGACACAGTATATTCAGAGATTAATAGAAGAGGATAGACGGAAGAACAGAGAACTGTATGATAAGCTTGAGCAGATCGAGAAGCTCAAGGCGGATATTATATGATTACATAAATGTATAACTATATAATTATATAACTATACAATAATAATGATGGAGTTGCATGTTAGATCGAGAGCGGCAGCTCCATTTTTTTGTTTTAAATCAGCATCGGAAATAAGCACCCGGACCCCCGTTGAGGGAGGGGGGCGGCGAGCCAGGTAAGCTGCCAAAGGAAATGAAAAAAGAAAAAGGCCCTTTCCAGAAAAAAGGAGACTGCTGCCAGAAGGGCACCCTCAAAAATTTTTCAAAAAACAAAAAGGCTTATTGCAATCGCGGAAAAACGCCCAGATTTCGAGTTTTAAGCATTAGACAGTAAAATGTACCGGTAAGCCATAAAACTCGATTCTGGGGCAAAATAAGCAGTGTGTAAATTGAATTAGAAACATGTCCTTGCTTTGTTAGATACAATTATATATGTATATAGGTATATAAGTGTATAAGTATATAATTATATAAGTGTTATAAATTAATATTTGACACACAGCCAGGGAGGGGATATACTGTAATTAAATTAAATGAAAAGGAGGGCTGCACTGTGGCAAAAGAAAGTAATCGTGAGCTGAAAAAGCAGCTGGCAGAAGCAAGGGAAGATATCCAGCAATTAATGTTGGAGCTTGGAAAGGTCAATAAAACGGCAAATACATCCTATGAGCAGTCACCGGCATACCTGGCAAGTCAAAACCAGATTAAAAGGCTGGAAGAGCAGAATAAGGCCCTTGAACAAAAAAATAAAAGACTGCAGGAGGAAAATAGAAAACTTCGGAGTCAGTCAGAGCAAACGATCAGGGAGATTAATTCTGCAGCGGAAGATTATAGAGATCCGGTGCAGACTGCAGTTAAATTCCGGATGTTGAAGATCAACTTGGATCTGGCACACAAAGAACAGGAAAGATTGAGAGAAGAGAACCGAAAACTCCGGGAGAAAGTTACTCCAAAGCACAATGCACGTGGGGCCGGGAGGAAAAAGAACGATGATGCGTGGAAGAAGAGATACCTTGCATTTTGCGACCTTGTGAGGTCTGGGGCTTCCATGGAGGATATCATGGGAGAAATGGAGATAAGCAGGAGTACTTATTTTCGATTTCTCAGATTGTACAGAGAAGACCGTATTGCAGAATAAAGATTTTCCCGGTTTGAACAGCCGGGATTTTTTTTGGCGGTAATTTCAGCAAAATAGTTGCGTTCGAAATGGAAAAAGTGTAAAATAAACGCATGTCAACCATATCTTTGGTTGCGGTGGACTCTGCCGCCGTATGGTGAGGTATAGATACGGACGCTCACCGGACAGTGTGAAAGCTCTGACAGAGAAACAAAAAAAGACATGAAAAAAAGCACCAGGACGGCAATCCCAGTGCAGTTTTTCAAATTGATAAGTAGTTGTAATATTGGACGGCAATCCTTTATTACTTCTGAACGTATCTCGAACATACGTACAATGACTACTACTAGAGCCATCCCTCGGCATTATTGTAGTTTTTTTTGATAGGATTGTCAAGATAGAAGTCTCCTTGTACGTGAAAACTTTTTATTTGCGTACAGGGATTTTTTTATATCTGGATATTCAAAGAAGCTCTTGTACGTGGTTAATTACCAATGCAGGAGCTTTTTTAGTTACTAGAATATTCATAAGAGGAGCCAAAACCTGGCAGGAAGACACAGGAGCGCTGAGAGGAAAACCGCTAAAATACAACCTTTACGGGGTAGCAGCCGTAGGAATCGCCGTTAGAGGGTGCGTTGGTAGACCACTATCTTTAGAAATCGGTGATTGCCCGTCCTGTCGCTTGTTCTGTTTCGCTTGTACAGAGCAAGAGGGGGGTTACGAAAACAGTTAGCACTGTGCGGTGTCTTATGGCAGACTTCGACCGCTGAGATTTATTCTCTGAATCGTACCGGATAGTAATATCTGGGAGTGAATACGGAAACCTCATGCAGCTTATACTGCAGTACATAATATCTATTCACTATACCTTCTAGTCCTTTTATGGCTCTTATTGTGGGCCTTTCTTGGACTAGGGGGGAGAGCAGAGCCGTATTCCTATACAAACTAACCTGCATATCATAGCCAGGGCTGGAAGTCAATCCCTAAAGTGTAAGAAAATCAGGCTTGCGAGGGGGTTGGTCTGGTTTTAATCCGTATCAGAAAGACAAAAAGGAGTAAATCCGGATATAATAGACTCTGATCGGAACCAGAGCTAGTAATAAATGAGTGAGAATGTCCGTGAGACAAAGAATAACAACGAAAGGACAAAATGACCGTCACAGAAGAAATGACCTGGCAAAGAGGAAGGATTGATATAGAATAGGTTCGAGGGGCGTACTTCCAGGTACGGCGGTACAGTGTCAAAAAAAATAAATGAGGCTAATCAAAATAGGAGAAAATAGTATCATAAATTAATAAATAAGACTTGAATTAAGAAAGAATTAGATGATATAAGACGATATTAGAATATTTAACACGTATTTGCCTTGATAAAATGAAATAAAGGTGTTATAGTAAAGATGTAAAAGGGAAAGCCAAAAACACAGCGGCCTACCCCTAATTAGCTTAAAAAAACTGTTTTAATCAACAGCCGTTCACTACTGGGAATAGTGGGCGGCTATTTTTTGTCCTTAAAGATTGTATGACACAATCCAATAAGGCCAATTATGAACAATCCTGTCTGTATAAAATCAGCATATGATATGTACATAACTATCGCCCTCCTTTCTTTCGTCTGGAGGGTTTGTCCCTCCGAAGAGGGCAGGCCGCCTTTTGCGTGTTTCGACTTTCCGTAATTATATTATACCATATTTCGGTGTAATCAACAACCATATAATAGCAAGAACAGGAAGTGAGGACACACTTCTATTTTTTTACAAAAAATTAATTTATAACACCAATATAGGGCTCGATTTTGTGAGAAATAATTTTGTTTTTTTATGTCTGATCAGAAATGACATATTATAAATGATTAAAAAATAATGACGAAGGGAGAAAGACTTAAAGGTTATTCGTTGCCGGTTTATCCGGATAGAGAATAACCAGTTAAGGCAAAAAAAAACGGTTATATTCTAAGCTTTTATAGGAAATCTAAGCAAGAAAATAACCACTTAGGGGATAGCAGGTAAGCTATTATGCATTTCTCCGGAAGGGGTGGAGGGCTGGCCTCCGTCTGACAGTGCAGAACCATTGACAAAGTCAAGTCATTAAAAAGGCAGGACAACAGACAGTTAAACAAGAAATCCGAAGTCAGAAGCGGTATATAAAGGAAGCACTAAAATGATGACGGTTAAGGAATCATCAAAATGATGAGTTGTTAAGGGGAGCGGTAAAACACCGATACCCTACTGATGAAGAGGTGAGAAGAATGGGAAGATACCGAAGTATACAGGCAACACTGATAGATGCTGCATTGAAGGGAATCACGGATAATCAGACCGTAACTGCATATAAGAAAGACTGCAAGCTGTTTGCTGCATACTGTAAGGACCATGGGGTAAAACGTCCCGATCAGCTTCAAGGACGGGAGAAAGAGCTTTTACAGGCATATGAGAAAGAGCTAGAGGCAGCCGGTTATAGTGCTGCAACAATCCATCGGAGACTAGCAGCACCTTGCAAGGGCATTGGTGTAAGTATGTCCGAAATCGAGAAGCCGAAGCGAACGTCCGGGAAAATCACCAGGAGCCGAAACGAAAAAGCGAACCGGCAAGGCAAAAGAGAAATAGAGTCCGAAAAATATAACCGCCTGGTAACATTTCAACGCGCTGTCGGCATCCGGAGGGCAGAACTGGCAAGGCTGACCGGTGCGGACCTTGTGATAGACGAAAAGGGCTATCTGTGCGTATATGTTGAACGTGGCAAGGGTGGAAAAACGCAACTGCAGCGCATACTTCCAGAAGATGAAGGAACCGTGTTGGAGATATTCCAAAACGCAGATCCTGGGCAGAAACTTTTTTCTAAAGAAGAAATGCAGAACAAAATAGATCTGCATGGAATCCGAAGGGAACACGCACAAAAAGTGTATAAATATTATGCTGACCGGCTGAAGAATGAGCCAGAATACAAATACCAGTGCCAGCAAGAGCTCATGGCCAGATACGATGAGCGGCATAAGCCCGGAGCTTCAAGACAGAGATTTATCGCAGATATCACGAACGAACAACCATACAAATTGAGGGGAGAGAACAGGCAGAAAGCCATTGAACTGGGCAAGAAAACGGAATACAACCGGCTTGCATTGATGATGGTGTCGGTGTTTCATTTGAGCCATTGGCGGTTAGACGTGACCGTCACGAATTATTTGATTTAGTAATAAAAGGGACGTAACGAAACGTTATGCCCCCTCTTCGGGATGCTTCAAAACGAGGACACATTAGCAGATGACGAGACTTACCAGGACGCACTAACAGCGTCCTTTTTTAGTGCATTTAAGCAAAAAATTTAAAGTGCATATGTAAAAATATGGAATCATATGCCACGTTTTTGCTATCTTTGTGGAAGAAACAATGAAGTCAATGATTGTTATTCACAAAGGAGGGATTTAGATGAAAAATATGGACATCCGGCAAGAAATCATTGAAAGACGTCTGAGGTCATATGAGGTTGCCGCTCAGATGAATATTTCTGCAGCTAGCTTCTGCCGGTGGTTGCAAACTGATCTGACACCGGAAAGACGAAAACGAATCAGAACAGCAATTCATGAACTCAGCGACAGGATGAAAGAAAATTGACTCTGATTAAAGAAGTAAATGACATGCTGAGAATGCCGGAGGTTGCTGCATATCTAGGATTTGAAGTGAATTCTCGAGGATTTATTAGAAGTCCCTTTCACGATGAGAAAACGGCGAGCTGTAAGCTCTACAAAGAACCGGGACGTGGTTATTATGATTTTTCAGCTGGCGAGGGAGGCGATTGCATCCGGTTTGTGGCACGTACGCAAGGAATGGACAACTGGAAAGCGTCCAGGCTGATGATTGAAGCGTTTAATCTTCCGGTAGATATGAAAAACACACATCTAACAAGGAAAAAGGTGCAGGAGCTTGAACAGCATCGTGAGCAGAAAATAAGAGCGAAGAAAGTTGAAAAAAATCGATGGGTAAACAGAGTGGACGAACTGAAGGTTAAGATTGAAATGTACGAAAACCTTTTAAAAAGCGAACATATTCCGGTGTTTTCGTCCGTGTGGTGTTGGTGCGTAGATTTGAGAATGAAATCAATCGTGGAATTAAATGAGATATGTGGTCTTGAAACAATGAGTGCAGACTTAAAACTGCCTATTAGACAAGGTATGAAGACACGAAAGGCAGGTTAAAGAATGAAATGCAGAGTAAAGAAATTATAGAAAAAATAAAAGAATTAAAACCAGAAATAAACATGGAGCTAAATGATTTGGGAAATGGTTGGTTATTTGCTAGCGTATTTAAGGATTCATGTAGGTACAACGCCACAGTTAAGGAATGGTTTTTTTACAAGAATGGTGTGTGGAAGCAGGATGTAGGCGGTATGGTCACAAGCAAATATGCAAAGGAGCTTGCGGATGCACTCATAATATATTGCCTTAGAATTGAGGACGAAAGGACAAAAGCCCCGTTTCTAAAACATTGTGCAAAATTGGGACAACTGCGGTACAGGGAAACCATGATAAAAGACGCAAGAGATCATCATTTCTTTTATTCTGAAGACATGGATAAAGATTTGGTGTGGTATAAAAAAAGTTGACAGTTTATTCTCAAGGATTTCATAATAGAATCATGAGAATAAGGAGGTATTCAAAGTGGCACGTAAATATGACCATGAATACAAAGTACAGGCAGCAAAGCTTGCCAAAGAAATCGGTGGCGCTAAGGCTGCTAAAGAATTAGGAATCCCTGAAGGAACCATCCATACTTGGCTGAAAGCTGTAAGGGCCGGTAAGTTAGATATCGGGGAAGGTTCCCAGACCCCTGCCAGTGCAATGAGCCTGTCAGAAGAGATTACTATGCTGCGTAAGCGGGTGAAGGAGCAGGATAAAGAAATTCGCCGCTTGAAGGAAGAAAACGAATTTCTGGAGGAAGCCAGCGCTTTTTTCGCCGCCAGCCGTCGGAAGTCAGCAAAAACCAGAGAATGATATTTCTGGCTTTGAAAACAGAGGACGGCAGGATTACCGGAAAAATCTCATTTTATTGCCGGATGCTTGGTATCAGCCGGCAAGGTTTCTATAAATATCTTGCGAATAAAGACCGTCCTTGGAAGTACCAGGACTTGGCGGATGCCATGAAAGAAATCATCAACGAGGACGAATGTAACGATACTTACGGACGGATCCGGATGTATCAGGCACTGTTGCTGAAACAGCCGGAGGGAGTCCATATCCCAAGTGAGCGGACTGTATACCGGGTTATGGATCAAATCGGTCTGAGTCATCGGCCAAGGAGAAAACCGAATGGACTCACAAAGGCAGACCGGGAAGCCATGAAATCGGATGATCTGCTGAAGCGGGATTTCCATTCCGATGCCCCATTAGAAAAGTGCATTACAGATATCACAGAGATCCCGGCTTCCAATGGAAAACTGTATGTATCTGCGATTTTCGATTGCTTTGATCTTAGCGTCCTCGGTCTGGCAATGGAAACAAACATGAAAGCAGATTTGTGTATCCGAACACTGGAAAACGCCCTGACTGCTTATCCCACGCTGGAAGGTGCTGTTATCCACAGTGACCGTGGGACACAGTATACCAGCGAAGTCTATCGTCAAGCTATCCAGAAATACCATATCCAGCAAAGCATGAACAGTGCGGGAGGGCGCTGCCATGATAATGCACGCTGCGAGAGTATGTGGGCCAGAATGAAGACAGAGCTCCTTTATGACCGTTATGATACAAAGCAGATGACGGTAGAGGAATTAAAGGTACTCATTTGGAGATACTTCCTCAGCTACTGGAATAACCGGAGGATCTGCTCTGCCAATGGAGGGGTTCCTCCTGCGGTAAAACGCAGGCAGTATTATGAGACTTTGGAGCGGGCGGCATAGTCAGTGATATCCTTGAGAAAAATGTGTCAACTAATCTTGACAATATCAGAT
>OCHA01000808.1_pt1 | contig 29984 bp, 23 predicted proteins | sample 1538591 | NCBI WGS metagenome assembly OCHA01 (sample SAMN04571710, study PRJEB22368) | human gut metagenome | biome: human gut; material: stool | host: Homo sapiens | place: Luxembourg | collected 2012-09-06 | reverse complement strand
TCTTTTTTTGTGAGCAGATACCATAAAACACCATACTCTCCTCTTATACTGTCGAAAAAAGCACGGTTTTCCGGTCTGTTTAATACCTGTGCCAAAAGATTATATAACTGTTCTCCTAAGTCCTCTAATTCCATAATCATCCTCTTTTTTCAGAATTTTATATCGGAAGATATGCAGAGCAAAATTTAGCCATTGACACTCATACCACTATTTATATTAAAGTATGCACTGTAAGCTGCAACTAAATCTTCTCTGTCTTCCGATTATTATAATGCAATAGACAAAAAATCTTTTACTTCTGCATCATCTATAGCAGATTGTTATCTTACTAAAATTTACCACACCTATAAGATGTGAATCCCCTTTTAGGTATAGAAAATCTTAGTATATAATATTAAGCCATGCCATCTTTCATCTTTATTCATACGATTTAAAATCCAAATAATTTATCTATATCATTCTGTTCAATCACTCCAATATGAGCTAAAGTATTTCTCATATTTTTTAGTAAACGAATCTTATCGCTATCATTTGCGTCTACCATAATTTTCCCAGTCGTTACCAGAAATGCAATGGTTCCAAGTTCTACACCAGAAACCTCATCTATTTCCTCTCCATACGCAGCTCTAAGCGGAAGCAATGGCTCAATCTGATTCTTATATTTTGAAATAACCGAGTTTCTGTGTTCCTCAATTAATGGGAATATTATTTTTATCTGTGCTCTCCACAACCTATCCTTTAACTGTTCATCTGATTCTTTTACATCAAAGACCGTTCCGTCGCTTCTGTAATTATCCTTAGCAGCTTTTCTTATCTTATCTATCGGATTATTTAAGAATTTTCTTCCCATGGATATACAAATTGAAGCAAGTTCTATATCATCAGGCAGCATACTTGAAACAGCTTCAGACAGATACTGCTTAAACAATTTTGATTCTTTTAACTCCGCAGCTGCAAGCATATTGAAAACATAGTTATCATATTCCTCTATTGAATCATCATAACTAATAAGTTTTATACCTTTTGTTTCTTTGAGCAATGATATATCATTTGTCTCAATAACAAACAAACCGCCGGTTTTGTTTTTTTCAAGTGCCTTATTGTAATCAGTGATAAAACTATGCCATCTTTTTACCTGCACTGCATCAACTTCACTAACCCAGAGAATACTTTGATTTAATGTTATCTCCTTTATTTGTGCAAGAAACCGCGGATAACCAATACCAGGTCTGTAGTGAGCTCTAACCTCCTGTTTACAAAACTTATTGATCAAATACTCACCAGGCTCAATTCCCTGATCACATTCTTTCTTAAATGACCTGGTAGAATTGTCACGCATAATATATGAATTCACGATTTCCATCATAGATGCATACCATGGAACATATTTTGGAAGCTGTAATATAACACTATATCCAGAATTGATACTTTCAGAAATATTTTCAACAAACCGAACCGCATTTGTAACTTTATTCCACCATATCTGATCCATTGTCACTCCTCCATATACTGTTCAAGTTTATCATCTACTTCGTTAGTTGTTCCCATCATCTGGAAAAAGCTATATCTCGAGAATAAATACAAGTTATTGACTGTCTGTCTAAAAATATTCAATTCCAGAAGCTCCTGCATAAGCCCATCGATAACATTCTCAGGCTGTTCCATAACTTTCTTAACCGAATAATCTTTTGCTGCCTTTATAATATCTTTTGCAGAAAAGCCTTCAATTTCAGATGCAGAATTAGCATTCTGGTGATAAAGATACGCCATTAAAAGTGCAATGATATAATACATATTATCCTCATCCAGTTTAAGAGTAATCTCAAATTTTTCACGAACCTGATTCATGAAAGAAGTATCTGACAGCACCTTTTTAATGTGGTTAGGATTTACTTCATATGCAGGTGTATCTGCCTGGTCATATCCTGCGTAGTCACCCTTACGCATTGCTTCAATGAGATTAGCACAATACAACTGTATCAAACCTGGAAAATAATTTGTATTAGCCAGAATAAGTGATACAAGCGACTGTTTATCTTTTGGAAATCTTAATCCAAGACAATATAATGGTTCCTCCAGCAACTGTCTTGCCTCCCTCAGGCTAAATGGAGTAATCGTAATTGATGTAAGTTGTGTCAATACGCTGTTTTTTGATAATGCAGCATCTCTCTTAAACCTCACGATATTATGAAGCCCAGCAATAACAAATTTAAATCTGTCCATGCCAATGCTCTGTATGTCCTTCAATGCATCAAATGGCTGATAAGTAACTTCCTCACAACTCTCGATAAACACATCCGCTTCATCAAGAAGCAGAAGAAAGTATGGTATGTATGGAAGTTTCTTATCCTGCAATCTTCTCTTAATTGCTCTGGCAAGTTCATCCCAATCCGTTGTATTAATATCTGTATCCAAAATCCCCCTATCATAAAGTTCATTACTAATCTTCTTAGCGGCACGCCTATAATCCATTCCCTTAATCTCAATATACACAGCTCTGTCATGATTATCATCATTATCAATGTTCATCTGTGCCATTTTAAGAAGGGCTGATTTTCCAAGCTGACGGCCACCATAAACAATATTAACACCCGCAGACGATTCAATTTTTTCAAGTTCTTCTTTTCTGCCTATAAAAATTTCAGGCTGCATAACTTTTGATGAATCCCATACATATGGTTGATAGTATGAAAAAGGCATCATAGTAGACATTAATATCTGATTTATGAACTGAACGCTATAGTTATTTGCCAGGAACATAAGCAGAACTCTGTCAAGAACTGCAAATACCTTATCTCCCATATCAGATTTAATCTTTCGGGCAAGTCTTCTCCTCTCTGCTAACGGAAGTGCATAATCAAGTAAAACTAATGTATTCTTTGTTCCACCAATATTTTTAAATTCCTCAATAAGTCTGTCTGCATCAAATTTTCCAAAAAGACATACAGTCCTAAAACCGTCCTCTACTGCTTTTGAACCAAACGCCGCTATAGGATGTTTATAATTAACTTTTCTTCCTTTAACTTCCTTAAGTGTGACGAGGTAATTTTCAATCTTACCAATCTTCGGCTGCTTCTGCACATTAGCACCCGAAAAACCTAATGCGTCCAAAAGCACAGATAACTTCTGTGTGTTCAAAGCCTGTCCATTTGACATCCAGTTAGAAATAAGACGGCTGGCACCCTTATCATCCTTATTATGTATTCTCTGTTTTACCAGATCACTTACTTTCTTGCTGCTATTTGACACAATCTTGTAATTATAGTCATAATCATCAATAAACTTCTGTAAATAATCAATTTCATTAACCTCATATTCCTCATCAGACTCATCACTATTTATCCTGGATAATAAATCTTCTGCAACCGTGTAATTCTGTGCATCAATCATCTCCTGAATACGATAAATACGTTTCTGCATGAGCTCTCCATCTCCGCTTACTTCCTTAATCTTATCTAATTCTTTAAGAAGTGCCTTTCCTCTCACCTTGGCATCCTCATGAATCTTGAGGCGATACTTCTCCAAAACCATATTAAAGAAACCATAGTTTTTTGATTCATTTGCATAATCAAACCATTCGTAAGCTATTTTCTGTATTTTTTCCTTTTTATTTTCCTTTGTTTCTTCTATCTGACCACAGCTCTGAGCTAATTCAAGGTTTTCAATAAAATCATCAAGTTTAATCTTTGCATCTGCTTCAGCTTTCTCCACAGATTCCTTAACATTATATTTATCTTCGTCAAATTTTACACCATTCTCGGTCAAGTACTCTGCAATCAGTTCCGCCGTTCCATAATCATCACCATAATTGTTGAAGATGTAATCCAGTTTTTCTTCAAAAGTCATCAATTTAGAATTTGAATGTCTTAAAATACGGTTACTAAGTGAAAGTTCTTCAAAATCAACAAACTTTCCACGCATATCCGGAAGAAATTCCTCATCAAGAAGGATTTCATTTCCTCTTAGGAAGTCAATATAGTAATACTTATGCATCTTCTCATCATAATTTCCCTCAAGTCTTGCAAGAAGTTCCTCTATTGTGTTCTTTAATACAACAGCACCCGCTGCTTCTTCAATATCTGTACTTTTTCCCTTCTCCTCAGCATCCTGAACAGCCATTTGCAGATTTTCAATCAGCTTCTTCTTGATCGTCATAAATCTCTTTGAGCCTTCATCATCAACCAGGCTGCCTGTTGCATCAACTAATGTAATCCAGTCACACAATAGTTTTAATACCTTGTCAATGGCTTTGATAAGATTATTTCTAAGGTCACTCATAAGTGGCGTAGTTTTATAATGAGTGGCACCATTTTTGAGAGCCTTATCCCAGTATTTATCAATAAACTTATCAACCTTATGATTATCTATGTTGGCATAATCCAAAGAACACCCGTCACCGATAAAATTCTCAATAAGGTATCCTCTGCAAATATCTGCGAGCTCATTATCTTTGTCAAGAACAGCCTGCAAAAATACTGCCAGATCTCTTTCTTTTGAAAAAATCAAGTTCCAAGTTTTAAGAAAACGCTTTACATTTTTATGATTTTTAGGCTGCCCTAAAACATAATTATCATAATACATCTTTGCATCACGACATAATACATCCAATGCTTTATTTACAACAACTTTGTCCTTTGCCCTATAAGCCGCATATACATCAACACCCTTATGTATAGTTTCCTTAAATGATGCAATGATATAAATTGCATTTGTTAATCCGATACTGTTTTTTACAACCGAAAGCTCTTTTATACTTGCCTGTAATGCCTTCAGACTATAATCAAAGCTAACATGATTCATAAAATAATTTCTAAGGCTTGCTGCTGCCATAAGGTACTTACTAAACAAATCATTACCTGTAGAATACAGAGCAAAAATCTTTTGCGAATTGTATGAGCAGCGCATCCAGGGAGCGTTTACTGCATAAGCAAGTTTCTCATAATTTTCCGAGATCATACTATTATCATCCATCAAAGAACGAAGATATGTTGTAGCACAATATGTTTTGTCATTGACAATCATTTGATAAACATCCTGCATAACAGAATTCACATCAATTTCTATGTCTGCCTCTTTAATTTCGACCTTTCTTTCATCTTCGTTTATTTCAGAAATCTGTGTTTCTATCATATCTGATATATTCTCTGATTTCTTTGATATATCCGCTTCCGTTTCCGTTATAACTTCATTTACAGCTTCTTTTATTTCTGCATACTCAACTTTACTTTTCTCTTCAAGACTGTTATAACTTTTCTCCGTTACTTCTACTGCTGATATTTCATCACTATTCTCTTTCGAGTCAATTTCCTCAACATTAAACATTGAATCAAATTCAACAGTCTCATTTGAACCATACTTAATAAATCTATCTTCTGTAAGTAAATAGCAATACAATTTGTCAGCATCAAAATCAACTTTATCAAGCAAAAAGTCTGCAAGTTTATTTGTGTAATCAAAATCTATACCGGTTACAACATAATGACAATTATCTACTCCATCAAAGCAAACTTCCTGAATATTCTCTATCAATTTGTCTGCTTCACTTCCATCTTTAAAAAAGGCACCAACAAATACATAAGCCTTATCTTTTGACTCATTATACATACGATAGGCAAATGTTCCATTCCAAATTGTCTCTGAAATATTGAACTTTTTAGCGTCAAGTTTATCTAAGTATTTTTCCAGCAATTTTGTGCATCCAATACTTGCAAGCACTTGATTTAAAGTATCTTCTGCATAATCATCAGCTGTTGGGCTGACAGTACTCTTAACCTTTAAAATTTTTCTTGCTTCCCTAGCCTGCATTGCTTTCCAAAATCTAGGTGATGGACAATAAAATGAACCAATTCCACTTACACCATATTCTCTAACATATCCTTTCTTATAAAGATGATCGAGTGCTAACTCAATCTTATTTACAGACATATTCGAAGATATAGCAATCATCTCTGCAGTTGAAAAAGCGAAGTGTTCCATTGCCGCAAGCGATACAATATTTGCAGATGTATTGAGCATACTCATTTCATTCTTAAAAATCTTTGCACCAACTTTATTTGACTCGGCATTGCTTATATGTGCAAAAAACGACTTATCAAAAACATCATCTGTAATAAGTAATCCCTTCTCGACAATTTCCTCTTTTACTTTACTCTCTTCAACATTTTCACTAATCACTTCCGTTGTACAAGCTATCTCTTCAGGCACATACTCATTTGCAGAAGCTATTTCTTCCTTATTTTCGTCAGTCTTTACTATATTTTCTTTTTTATCATGTGAAGCAGCCGATATATTATCCTCATTGAAATCGAATGTCTCAACGAATTTTACTTTTTGAGTTTCTGATGTCCCTGAATCTTTTTCATCAAGCTCAGTTATTTTTTCATCAGCAGGAATTTTTATTGTTTTTTGCATAACCGCTTTACCAATCAAATCATTTCCAAACGCCTGAGATAATTCAAGAATCAGAGCTACAATCTTTGCATAATCTGTCTCCTGAATAGCCTCAATAAACTTAGCATATGGCTCTAATTCTTTCTCTCTGTCTGCTGTATATCCATCAAGTTTTTTTTGCAACTCATCTTTCTTAGCATCAAGCAGTATCTTCGTTTCTGTATCATCTGTTTCAAGAAGTAAAAATCTCTTATATTTAGCTAACTTAGAATTCACTTTAATATCACTGATTGCCTGAGCAATATCCTTTTCAATCGTTTCAATCTCCTCTGACATATCCTTGTCTAGTCCAGCAGATGCATACATCTTCTTGCATTTTTCATTCATATTGTTTATTTCAATCAATCCGCACATAGTATGCTCCAATACTTCAACCGAAATCAATCTCTTCTCTTGAACGCAGGATGTAATACAATTCAAATCCTCTTTAATTTCATCCATCCTAGAAGATATTGCATCGAGCAGTTTTTGCATTTCTAGTAGCTGCTCTATTTTATCCATATTAACCCTCATTTCTGCACACATTTTTGCATATCAAATTTGTATCAAGTGTACGAAGACACAAATTTTTTGTGTGATAAATCTTATTTTTCACACCAGTCTTCAAATTTATAATCTTCATATGTGATAATATTTCAGATTTAGTGATTTATTATCTAAAAAAAGACTTAGTCATGTACACATTATTTTTATAATATTTCCCTCTCTGATATTTATAAAAATTATAACTTAACATAATAACATTATAGTTGTAAAAATACCAAAAATCAATACATACATTTATTTATACTAATAAAAGGCCGTTGCACTAACGATTTACAAACATTAATGCAGCAGCCTCGGTAATTTTTCTTCTATAATAATATTAAGCCATGCCGTTAGCTGTCTTGTATTTATAAAGCATCTCTGCATGGTTCTGTTCTTCTATCTGTATATCTGCCATAAGTTTTCTTAGTGCGGCATTTGCAAATCGGAATACTTTTGAATTGTACTCTGATGAAACCATCTTTTCAGTTCCGATACAGTCTGTAACCAAAAAACAGTCTGTCTTTTTATCCTCGCTGTTGTCTGCCTGTGTATATGTCACCGGCGGTTCGTAATTTTTTCCGTCATCATCGTTACAATTACACTCAGGCACTTCTCCCTCAAGAACCTTACCAAGTGTGTCATAATGTTTCTGCTCAAGTTTCTCAATCTTTCCAAAGAGATTTTTAAGTTCCATATCGCAAGCCTGCTCCTTATATCTGCGGTATTTCTCCACACAGCTTTTCTCCTGCGTCTGTAATTCCTTTATAACATCCATTTCTTTCTGTTCTAAAACCATTTTGAAATCCTCCTGTTTTTTATTTTCGTTCCAAAATAGTATGTGCAATTAAAAGAAATATATACGCTACATCAATGTATTCTGCTAATATTTAACATTTCTACCTAATATTATGTTAGGGTCAAAAGTAGATAGCAATACATATTTATATGCAAATCTGCTTCATGTCGGTGTTTGCAGGATTGCGAAAATTGCGTAGCAATGAAGCAATCCGGAGTATCACCGTCTGGGTACTTTAATTTTTTTCGTCTTGCATATCGTTTCAATTATTTTATCTCCACCTTTTGGTATACCCTGTACAGTATCGGTTGAAAAATCAAGCATACCACTGCATATACTGGAACAATAACAGTTGCTATTGTTGTTACTTTACTTCCCAATGTGATAAGTCCAGCTTCTTTGATATCCAAATAAATTTCTAATAACTGGTCTGGAAAGAAAGAGCATAATCCAGGCAATGTAATAATTCTGCTTAAAAATGGAAATACACATAGCACAATGAATGGTACAATAACGGCAGTTGGCGTAGAGTGTGTAAACGCTGATGCCAACATTGCGAGTGTAGCTGCAAATATCGTTCCTATATATCCACCCAGAACAATAAACAGATATGCCTGTAAAAAAGTAATATTATAAACACTTCTCCACAAATCCAACTGGATCGGACAGCTTGCGCCGTCTGCACCTAATACAAAAAGTACGATAAATGTATATAGAAATACAAACATCAGATAAAATCCCGTAGTAATATAAAAACCTGCTCCTACCTTTGCGAAAATCCCTCTGCTTCTTCCAAATCGTGCAGAGAAAAAAATTGAATCTGCTTTTGTCTGAAATTCATCTGAAAATATCCCGGATACCAGAAAACCGATTACTAATGCCAACACTAGAATAAAGGTTGATATATTTTGTAGTAATGCAGCCCAACCGTCTATATATTCATAGTAAAAGGGAGTTTTCAGTTCTTTATATTTCTGAATCATAAAATCTTTTTCTGCCTGTGTAAATCTTTCTTCTCCAGATTCAAGCCAATTTTTTAAAGTAGAAATTCTTCTTTCATAGATCGTTCCAACTTCATCATCCGAAACCTGATCCGTTACATAATAATTATAATCTCTGTAATCGCTGAATGCACAAATAATGACATCCATAATACCTGCTATGCCCTGCTTTTTTGCATATGCCTTATTTTGTTCTGTAATGTCATCCGACAATGCCTCTTTCGAACTGTTAATTGTCCTGTTCTCTTCCAATGCCTTGCTTAATGTATCTGCTGTTAAATAACCTGCCCATTGGTTTTTGGCTTCTCTTAAATATCTTGCAGCCGAAATTCCAACAGAAGAATTCCCATTTTCATCAACATACTCCACTCTGTTAATCGTTAATATACTGGTTATCGCAAGTATTACGAATAACACTATGACAGCAATTCTATTTTTTGATTTAGAAAACACTTTTTTGATTTCATAACGTAGCATTTTCATCACCTACTTTCTCTCCAAAATAATATAAAAATACATCTTCCAGTGACGCTTCTACACGCATTGCATTCTCAACCGGTTTTTCGTGAGAAATAATTCGCAGCATAACCTGATTTATTTCTGATTTCATATTGGAAATTTTATATTTTTCCATAAAATCAGATACCCTGTTTTTCGGCACAAGACATTCCCATACTGTTTCTGTCATAGAATTTATCAGTTCTTCAATACTTCCTTTATGCAGAATTTCCCCGTCTTTCATCAACCAGATTTCATTCGCAATATACTCGATATCTGAAACGATATGTGTCGATAATAACACCAGTCTGTCTTCTGAAAGTTCGCTGATCAGATTGCGAAACCGGATTCTTTCATTTGGATCAAGTCCTGCTGTTGGTTCATCAAGTATTAAAATCTTAGGATTATTCAACATAGCCTGTGCAATTCCGGCTCTACGCTTCATACCGCCAGATAATTTTTTCATTTTTTTATGAGCTGCTTTTGAAAGACCAACCTTAGAAATCAACTCTTTCACACGTTTTTTTGCGACAACAGGACGGATTCCTTTCAATGCAGCAATATAAAGTAAATAATCCTCTACTGTAAATTCAGGATAAAATCCAAAATCCTGTGGTAAATACCCCAACAGCTTGCGATATTCACTATCCATGTTGAAAATATCTTTTCCATTACAGCATATCGTTCCACTTGTTGGCTTTAAAAGGGTACACAACATTCTCATTAGAGTTGTTTTACCTGCTCCATTTACACCTAAAAGACCATATACCCCATTTGTCATAGTAAGATTTATATGATTGACTGCTGTAAAATCTCCAAATTCTTTTGTTAAATCATTAAACTCTAATTTCACCAAGTGACACCTCCAAATATTGATTACAATTCTTTAAAATACGATATATCGCAAAAGCAATAAAAAGTATTGTTACACCCATCAGTGCTGACCAGATGGGAACAGTAACCATGATATATACATTTTCATTCAAAACAATAAAAAGCCATACTGCACTCCATATCACACATAGAACAATCGCAACTGTTTCACTGAAAGCGTGTTTACTGCATAAAATCCCAAAACAGATACATGCCGTTACACAAAGCGGAAAAAGAAATTGGACGACTAATTCTAATAATTCATAATGCAAACCTGCTGAAGCGACTCCTAAAAATACAGTTATGAAAAATATATCTGTAAAACCAAATAACAGCATACGTGTAGCATATACCTGTTTTAATGAATAATAGGAAGCAGCTTCTATTTCCATACATTCACATGACCTGTTTTTCCACAGTTCCGGAATAATAAGGATAACAAATAGCGTGGCTACAACACCCATACTTCTTTTTAGATATATTTCATCATGGATAGAACTTAAAGCAATCCATAATGCCACTAAAATCATAAATTGAAGAACCCACCATCTTTTTTGTATCACACGAAGCTGTGTCCACAAAAAATCATGATAAAAAAGCATTCGTTCTTGCTCTGCCATAAAAAAGGCATTTTTAGATTTAAAAATGGTTTCCTGTATTTTTTCTTCGCTAGCTTCCACTTGTATGTTTTCCCTATATTTTTTTATCTTTTCTTTCTGATTCATCAAATTCCTCCTTCCCGAGAAGTTCCCTCAACTGTTTCCTTGCTTTTTGCAAACGATACTTTACAAGTGGAAGTCCAATTTGCAATGTATCAGAAATTTCTGTTAATTTTAGTTCTTTAAAATAATAAAGAGTAATTACTTCTCTTGATTCATCTGGAAGTTGTTCTAAAACCTGTTCGATCAAAACTCTATTCAAAATTTGTTCCGTTTGATTTTCTTCCACAAGCTCAATTTCTTCCACAAGCTCAATTTCTTCCAGAAGTGTTTCCTTTGTTTTCTTCAAATAATCTTTGCATAGGTTACCTGCTATCGTATATAAATAATTCAGTGTTTTCCCTTTATAATGATAATCGGGTAATTTTGAAAAAAAACGTATAAAGGTTTCCTGTGTGAAATCCTCCGCATATGTTTGATCGAAACAATGATGATAACAGTAGCTTAAAATTTCTTGATAATACTTGTGGACAAACAAATCAAAAGCATTATCATCACCTTGCTTCATTTTCCTGATTAGTAGAAAATCATTATACACAAAATCCCCCTTCCTCATTATTAGAAGTTCAAAATATTTATCCCGTTCTATAAGGTATAACGATTGAAAGCTATAAAAAGATAGTCCAAATCGTTTTTTTATTTTAAAAACAATCTCAAAGTATGTTTTATTATTATAACGTTCCGAGCCAACAGCCTCAACTATACCAATACTTTTAAATACCTTTCTATCTGTTTTCCCAAAAAATATTTCTTTTTTCCTCAATTTCCGCTCAATGTCTTTTCCCTCCAATTTTCGTATGCTTCCCCCGTGTCAAATTCTATCGTTGCTTTTACCGCAATGCTTTGTGTAAGTGCCGATTGAATCAGCACATTATGACACATTGATGCCATGCCATCACCCTCGCCGTGATTTTGTTCCGGGTCAATCACATCTTTAATTGCTCTTTCTATATTAGCAATGTTGCATATATTAACTATCTTATAATCGTTAAAATCAACCATATCCCCTCCCTGAGTTTTTTTGCACTAAAAAAGCACCTTTTCAGGTGCTAATCTTCCATAATGTCCTTTACATGCTATTATCCATAGAAATCCATTTTTATCCATGTTGTAAACCAATCTGTTCATGTCATCAATTCGCCTGCTCCACGCTTTTCTATGTTTGAGCTGCTCAGGCTTGCCAATTCCCTCTGACAATCCATCTCTCTCGCTTGATTTTACAAACTGATTGATTCGTTTTAATGTTTTTTATCTTGTGTCTGCCAATAAAGATAATCATCACACGCCCTATCCGACCATAATTTTTTCATTCATCTACCTCTATTAACTCATGGGTAGTGTCAAAAACTACCTATTTTTTATTGTTCTAAATCCTTTAATACCTTGATTTTCTGGAGGTTTGCAAATAAAAAGAGCATTTACCTCCCATTTTTGATATAATATCCTCGACCAAAATCCCAAAATATCAGAAAGGATAAATGCTCATGGACATTATACTTTATTTACTTAACATTATTCAATACCAGCAGAAACAAATCTGTTGTCCTACTGATTTTCCTTGAAAATAACACATAACAACACTTCCTTTCTGATTTTAGGTAAAAAAATAAAGCCTTAAATGGCTCTATCAACTTCTATCAATGGTTTCATAAGCAAAGCAATTACCATAGTACCGCCAGTGTCCGTCACACTTAGCAAAATTCATATAGGTAGGTCTTAAAGCTCTTGAAATATCATAAACATGACTGTATGGCTCTCCAACCTGCAAAAATCCACATAACATTACTCTGGGTGGTAACATATTCATAAAATTATCAACAATATCCTCTGACACAATATCTCCTTTATTCAAATAATCGTAGATACTTTCTTTTCCCGTGCGGTCTGAAAACTCACACCATCCGTTTATTGTTTTGATTTCTGTATTCATATAAAATTCCTCACTTTCCTTAAAATGCGTGCTTCATTACATCAACAATAATTGCACCATAACTGTCCTGCAACTCCTTTCATCTGTTTAAATTTAGGCAACAAAAAAAGAGCAGTTTAACGACTTACTCTAGGTCGTGGAAATAGAACCATATAGAGGGGTATGGTTTCCATCTTCGATTTATTTTCAAGAACCATCAACCAACTGGCTCTCAAAATTTTATATAATTTTTCCTATACCAGCGATTTTAGATACAAAAAAGCACTTTCAGCTTTTACAACCAAAAGTGCAGTTTTTATTACTATTTAATTAAGTTTTTTTTGCAGTATATTAATTAATACGTCAATCGCATCTTTCTCTTTAAAATCTATGTATCTATAATCCTGCACTAATGGCGGCAATTCATCATGCGGAACATCAAAATTTACAATTATAAAAGTTTTATCTTGATTACGCATTCTTCTTTGTATAAAAAAGTTCAGTTCACTTTTTGTCCAGCCGCTAGGTGCATTTAAAAAATTACTAGATATGCATATAATTCCTATATCACTTTCATCTAATCCTTGGTTTATTTTCTCTGTAATGCTATCCCCTGGTTCTATCTCATACTTATCATACCAAGCACTAATTTGACTCTTTTGAAATTCATTAAAAATCACATCAACAATTTCTTTATCTTTACTTGAATGAGATAAAAAAACTTTTGGTGTCCTTTTTATTTCTCTATTACTTTCCCATGTTTTGTTTACAATTTCTTTGCTCGGAAACAAGAAAAGACCATTTGGCTCATCTGTAATTATAAAATCAACCTCGTCTGCCTCTATAAAAGTTTTTACATTATATCCTCTTTTATAAAACGATTCTATTATATCATCAAAAAAATAATTAAACACTCTTTGCTTATCATTAAAGTGCTTTTTCATAAAATCTTCAAACCTATCTGTATCTTTTTCTAATGAAGCAAAAAACAGCAATTCTAAACAATATGGATTATTATTTACAAAAATGCCACACCCCACGAGCGTGTTACTATCAAATTCTCTTAAAACCGCCTTAATAAACTCCTTTTCTTCCATGCGATTCCCATAATCAAGGCTAAATATATATATTTTTGTTTCCATAACCAATCTCTCCTTTTCATCTTATTGCAAAATTCTTTTACCACTTTCAGCTCATATCCACCACTACCAGTTCTATTCCGACACTCACAGAAATTTCTCTTTTTAACTCCTTTTCCAGTACATTTTCCGCATTTGGTGTAAATACGAAATGGTCGAAAAACTGCGTAAAATCAAGGATTTCTAGGTATCGGTGCGACATAGCAACACACAACTCTCCACATGAAAGGAAAGCACTGTATAAATTACCGACTTTTGCATTTGTGTTTGGAAACATATCCACGAACCTTTTAAGTCGGAGCTATCGTTAAAAAGTGTACTGCATTACAAACCGAGGTTTATGCTTTTTTAATCGGATGTCTAATAACCGTTTTCCATTTTTCCGGTGCAATCCTTCTTGCATCAGACAAATAAATCTCGTGGTGTAACCTATCTTTGTTTATATCGTTAACATACCCATTTTCCTCTAAATAAGTATCCATAAGTGCAACGGTTGCTGGCTCCTCATCAAAAGAACCCAAGTGCATGATTTGAACACATAGCCCCTCATCAATCGTAAGATACTCTGCTGATGAACAATCAAGTTTCTTCTTTTTCGTTGCTGTTTCTACTGCCCAATCAAAATCGGCTTGAGAAATGAAATCAGGCAAGCGAATGACCGAAATCCAGTTGAAAGCAGATTTATTTGTATAATCTATACTCTCTACATCATCTTGCCACCAAAAGCCTTCCAGTGTTGGAACAACATATTCAAAGAAACCTTCAATTTTATAATCTGTTTTATAACTCATTTTCAATGTGTATGCAACAGCATATAGCACACTAATTGCTTGCTGATATGCCCCATCTTCCTCGTTTGGATTACCTTTTCCTCTGACCGCAATGTAATTGGCTTTTGGAACATTTACAATCTGCGGTTTATTCTTTGGCATATAAAATTCTTTATACTCTTTTTTTTAATCAAAAGCCATGACTACCTCCATAAATTCCCGATTTAACATTCACAACAAATATTCCCACTGGTTTCATTCTCTATTTCTTCGCATTCTCTTCCAGTTCCAACATGTATTTATCAAAGTCAGACATAAACAATCTGTCCTGAATGACACGATACTTTTCAAATTCAGTCTCCGCTTTTGCCTTTGCAATCTCTGCTGTAATCTTACCTGCATCCTGAAGGACCTCTCTGTCATCTGCCATCAGGAATAAATCCAGACGCTTTGCCCAATCCTCCATTGTCATCGGAATGTGACGTTCAGCACGGTCTTCTGCCAGATCCAGGTATGCCGAAACGATACGCTCTAATGAACGCATTTCCTGCTCTGAAAGATAATTCTTCGCAACACTCACATCACTTTTTACAATCTTTCCTTCCGGTGCTGCTGCCCACGTGGTCAGCCCCATATGTGGCTTATCAGCATCTGCTCGCTCATAAATCAGCTCTGCTGCTGTATGTCCGTGAACTGCATAATGCATCTTGTTTTGAACCTTTGCAAAGAACTGCTTTGTTGTTTTGGCTGTTCGGTCATAATCAAGAGCTGTAGCATAGATATCGGTTATTTTCTGATAAAATCTACGCTCCGAAAGACGGATTTCACGAATCTGCTCAAGCAAGCGGTCAAAGTACTCTACTGTAAGTACGGATCCACCATTTTTCAGGCGTTCATCATCCATGACCCAACCTTTAATGGTGTAGTCCTTCACGATGCCATTGGCCCACTTGCGAAACTGCACTGCTCGTTCATTGTTCACCTTGAATCCAACCGCAATAATCATTTGAAGATTATAATGCTTTGTATCACGAGTCACCTGACGTGAACCTTCGGTTTGAACTATTCGGAAATTCCGAATAGTTGAAGACTCTTCTAATTCACTATCTGCATAAATTTTTTTAATATGTTCATTTATTGTCGGTAAACCAACATCATACAATGTGGCCATCATTCTCTGTGTCAGCCATATATTCTCATCCTCATAGCGCATCTCAATGCTGTCATGCTGATCACCGATAGATGCAACATAAGTCAGGTATTCCGCTGCGCTGGAACGGATGGTTACTTCGCCTTTTTTCTTTTTCAAATAAGAGGCCTCCTTTATAAACTGAAATGCAATTTTGCTATTGTATCTAGCTGCTCTGCTATTTCTGTAAATGGTAAATTCAAATCCAGAGTCCTGACTGTGATCTGGTTACCACTCATCTGATATACATTATTCGGATATATTTCTTCATCAGTCTTCGCATACAAAAGCATTCCTGAAACTGTATGCTCCTTCTCTCTCAATTCGTATTCCTTATTCTTCACATAAGTAAAAATCTGATAAAGATTAGCCGAGTGAAGTGTATGCTTGTTAAACTGTACCTGCATACTATGCTCATAGTACTTAGCATCAATGATAAGAACTCTATCCCCACGCTGGAGCATAATGTCGCTCTGCATCACTGGAAGCATAGCGTTTTCTTCGTTATCCAGCTGCCATGGAATCTGTGATGCATTCGCAGCTATCTGGTTTTTGAATTCTTTCCTGTAATATTCCAAGATAAACTTCTCATATAATCTACACATTCTCTGCTCATCTAGAAAGTCCATCAACTTTTTGCTTCCATCTGATTGTGTTTGCAGCAGTCCCTTTACTACCAGATAGCATATCGAGATTAGCATACGATAAGTCTGATTGTTCCGATTGTACTGAACATTCCAGTTTACTGTATGCAAGTCAATGAAATCCACTTCACCGAAATATATCATTAACTTTCTTAGATTCTTCTTACGCTTCTTTGATATATTTGAACACAGGAGAAGTTCAACTGTAGATTTTATAATCTGGTTCATTGTGCTGTTAACAGAGAACTCATCGTATGTACAGATTAGCTGTTTCCGCAGTATTGACTGTGTCTTGATTGACTCTGCAATATCAATCTTTCCTCGCAGAGAAGAAAATGCTTCCGTCTGCGGAATATATTCTTTACATAGCCCTCGCTTTAGCTGATTCGCGATACCTTTTTCTAAGATAGCCGCCATCAGCTCAGCAGTATTATTAAATTGTTCTGTGGCTATATTCCTATAGCCCTGCTCATTCAATATCTGAAAAGCATAGGACAGCATATAATAAATGTTTTGTATCGGTATCACTTAATCGCGCTCCTTAGATTTTCACTCCAATCTTTCACCTTCATAGGTTCATCAAACCAGTATTCTTTCAACAGCGGTATCAGTTCATATTCCAAAACACCATAAAGCCAATCATCGTTGATTGTGTCTGGCTGTAAATTACAGAAATAACTGTGTCCTATACAGAATCCTTCACCTAAAGATTCATCAGAAGCAATCACTCCGTTCAAATTCTCTACACAGCTAATCAGCTTGTTGAACTTCTCATTGTCTAATGCCATGCGATACTCTCGGAACCCCGGCGTCTCGAACCCTGGCTTGATATCAAAGAAAGCAAACCTTCTACGAAGTGCATAATCCAACATAGCAAGGCTTCTGTCTGCGGTATTCATCATACCAATGATATAGACATTCTTTGGAACCGCAAATTTCTCATCAGAATACAAAAGCTGCAGTGCATTTCCGCGTTTATCATTTTCAATCAGCATAAACAGCTCACCGAAGATCTTACTCAAATTACCGCGATTGATTTCATCTATGATAAAGAAATACTCATTATCACTATCTATCTCGGCCTTCTTACAGAAGTTATAGAATACTCCCTTCCTCAGTTCAAATCCTGTAGAAGATGGGCGAAAACCCATAATGAAGTCTTCATATGAATAACTCTGGTGAAACTGCACCATCATCACACGCTCTATATCTTTTACACCCATCATGGAATAAGCCAGACGCTTGGCAGCATATGTTTTTCCCACCCCTGGAGCTCCCTGCAAAATAATGTTTTTCTTGTTTCTAAGCAAGCCAACTAATCTGGAATAGTCTTCTTCAGACATATAGACATCATCCAAGAAATTTTCTGCTGTGTACTCTGGATAGGTAAGTTCCTGCTCGTCGTCAACCATATCATCGTCTTCAAATAAGTCTTTGATTTCCTGCACAAAATCACTATATGGAGTAATATCAGTCAATGTTTTCTGCGGTGCCTGATGGTTAATTGTCCAATTTCCCTTATTGATCCAGTTAACTTTTCTGACATTTGAATACTCATCTGTACGATCAGCATCATATTCGTAGTCAGACTCAACTATTCCTTTACCAAGAATGCCATTGTTTCCTTTCTTCGCAAATACAATGTCGCCAACCTTGATATCATGGACAAACTGCCATGTGGCATGAGCTGAATTCTTATAAGAGCTGCTATCGCCATATTCCTGCTTCATCTGCTGTTTCATTTCATCTTTAGAACTGAATATTCCAAGATCTCCAATCTCACCCCAGCCCAGCAACATATAACCGTTCTTATAACACTCTTCCCATTTATCAGCGTTTTGTCCCGGAGCATAAATCCAGTAATGAATAGTATCGACATCACTATCTGCAAGAGCATCACTATCATTCGTTTTCTTACTCTTTGCATCAGAGACCCCTTTTTTGAAAATATCCGATGCCATCTCAGCTGTTAACTCCACTGACTTGCCTGCTTCCGTAAGTGTCCACACACCTCTTACACTCTTATCGATGTATCCTGCTCCAACAAGATAATTTCTTGCAAAAGCAACTTCATTTTCAAATTTGTTAACTTTCGTTTTACCTCTTGTTTCGTTTATCACATCATCCGACAGATGCTCGTTTTCAATGATTTTCTTTCTTGCCTCTACCGGTGTGGCAGATCCTCCCAAATCACGTAGTGCCTGTAATAATGGCATAAACCATTTGAGAAATTCTGCTTTAGAAGTCTTTTTTCCTTTTTCAATAGACTTCTCTTGATTTACTTTCTCAGAGATAACCCATGCCATATAAGATAAATCTGGGAAGCTCTTGTATTCGTATTGTCCCGCTTCCAGAACTTTTTTACACAGATCCTTTATTTCAAGATAATCTGCTGCATATGGAACTTTCTTCAATTTCTTCTCAGCGGCTACAACAAATTCGCCCGGCATATTCTGAGCATTAGATATAAACCATCGATTTCTGGAATCCAAGTTGATAAATGTATAAGGGCGAATCCAATAAAGGGCCATCGTAATATTCCAGCGAATACAAAGCTGATCATGTACCTTGTCATAAGCATTGGAGAATTTCTGGCGATTATCTTCTGTGTCATTATCAGCCAATGCAAGAGCTACCTCAAACAAGCTCCACAGGTTATCAATATCATTTGCTTTTCTATCATCCTTAAATCCATAGAATGTCGCTTTCAGATTATTGAGAACCGGAATTCCATCAAAATTGCTCGGCACCGTTGCAGAAATTTCGAATTCTGACGCAATCCCATTAAGAATAGCGATTCTATTAGCATTTGTGATTCCTTTGTTAAATGTACCAAAGATGGTAAACGGATCAATATCAATAATCTCATCGCCACTTTCAAGTTTCGGAACACTAATTCCAGTTGCGTCATACACCGCATATATTTTCTGAATAAGAGTCTTTCTATCGGTCTTGAAATGAAGAAGTTTAGTAGCAAACTCTGTGTAAAAATCTATCCAATCATATTGCATTTAAAGAAGTACCTCCTTATGCATTATTTCATCTAACGTTTCTGCATCATGCCTGAAAGTTGCAATCCGTAACACATTCTCAAAATCGTTTGAACTGTTGTAAGCATTCATCTCAAATGAGTATTCTTGTGCAACCTCCTGACTCGATGCTTTGTACATCATTTGAGTATAAAAAAATGAGCTTTTCCAAAAGATTTCAATTACCTGAAAAAGTCCGGAAATACACCACTTTCAGTTCATTATTTATCTTTTCATGACATTGAGACCACTGTCTCATTCTGTGTATCATTGTCCAAACTTAGTATAAACTTTTTTTCTATAATCGACAACTTAAATTCTATGGATTTCAGCCACTGACCATTATGTTATACTGATTGTATAAGAAATTCAAGCATAATTATGTACACAACCAAAGATGGCTTAACCAAGATAGAAACTACCTTTTATGAAGATACTGTATGGCTGTCCATAGACCAGATAGCAGAGCTGTTTCAATGTGAACGCAGTGTTATAGTAAAACATGTACGTAACATTTTCAAAGAGGGGGGAATTAGATAAAAATTCAGTGTTGGCAAAATTTGCCTACACTGCCACAGATGGCAAAAAATATAATGTAGATTGCTATAACCTTGACGTCATTATCTCCGTAGGTTACCGAGTAAAATCCCATCGTGGTACACAGTTCCGTATCGTTGCTATTTCACTTCAAAAATTATTTTTCCTCCGCAAAAGGTAAAGCACATGCCACATGTTATAATTACTGATATTACAAAAGAAAGCACAAAGTTATATATACATCCAATACCTGTTAACGAAATAAAATACTGACACAATACAACAACCGGCAAATGAACAATGTAAAAGTAATAAGACAATCCTGAGCAATAACTGTACATCTCATTTGTATGATCTAAATACATTTTTCCTATACAAATCAGTGCCGGAATACCTGCAATAAAGGAAATATAAAAAAGAGTTTATACTTTTATGTATCTTATATAATTTTTCTCGCGCTAATTATATAAAAATAAGTCTGACAAGATACATATGAAAATATACAAAAAAGTTTTTGCAAAAAATGTCAGACAATCTGACAAAAAATAATAATAAAAACAAAAAGTTTTTTCTCAAAAAAAAGTCAGACAAACAGACAGAGCAAAATCATCACTGTAAGAATCTATACTCTATAAATGGATTTTCTATCTTGCTTTTTTCTCTTTGCGAAAATGTTCCGCAAGGTCAGTAAAAATCCAAATCTGTTCTGTAACAAGTCCTGTAACATCTAAATTCATGTTCTTCTCAAGTCCGAGCAGATAGTCTATAGATACATCTGTTATTGATTCATAGCCATAATGATTTGAATTGCTGATACAATCCTTGCGGCATCTTCTGCTACATTTATACCTGTTATTATTTAAAAAATGAATAATCTCACAACCGATAATAAAATTCTTTCTTACTGTGTAGATTTTATGTATCATTTGTAAAATTCATAGTAATAAAGTTCATAACTGTCAACACAATCATCAAAACCCATTTTATAAATTTTAGCTTCATGCTCGTCTGCTATATCAAACAAGCAATCAGCATTCTTATCAGAACAATCTCTTCCAATATAAATCGCTTTTGGCTTTGCATCAATGAAAGGCATCCCATTTGCAGTCGAAGCAATGATACACCTATACTCCTTTTCATATGACCATGATGAATGTTTAATATTGTAAAGCAACTGCGGAAGATATATAAGAGTTTTATCCTCCAACATCGTCACTAAGTTCCCCTTTTGATGCGTTTCATCTATGGATTTTACGATTTTTTGAACTTGCCTCACCATTTCCGATGAAATATCAAGTCTTTGATTTGTGTACTGAACGGGAAAAAGACAAGACTTCAAATCCATACTATCTCTTACATCATATGCAACGCAAAAACCCTTATGATTATTTGCATAATGTGCCCACATTGGCATACTTTGAACTCCATTACTGGTAAAACAAGAAACTCTTACAAATTCGCTAAAATCATCAATGAGCCTGCCCCCACAATGCTTTAACCTTTCAATATTCTCCAATTCTTTAGGATTATAAAAAAATGCACGTCCATCAAAAGGATCATTGAATCCTTTGATTTCTGACATATATACTTTTCCCTTATACAGCGTATCAAGATTTTCTTCATCTCGTTTTTCAGATACATCTAAAGAATAATACTTATAAACCGTATCCGGGATATACAACCTAATGCTCTTATAAAGCGCTTTAAAAACCTCATCTCGTAATATAGCCTCATCTGGTTTAACTAGCATAGCAGACAAATTAAAATAATCTACCGGATATTCTTTACGCCATTCATTGATATCCCAGTTTTTTTCATCAAATCTCTTATTATTAGGTTTTATTTCAATATCTTCTATCCTCAACTATGACACTCCCATTTAAATGCTTCCCCACGCTAAGGAAATAGCATTTTCTTTATAGTTTTTAAATATGCTCTTCTCATGAGTTTTAAAAGTTAATGTTCTAAGGAAATCATTGCGTTCTATATCCCAATCAAAAAACTGAATAGGACTATTCTGTAGGTAATTCTTAAAAATATCAACCAAAGTATGTGTACATCCTGAATCCGTAGGAACATTTAATAAAGTAATAGCATTATCTATTGCATTTTGTGATGCGTTAGTAATAAATGGACATTTATTAAAAATAAGAATCCACCAAAACTCTCGGTATTCATAAACAGATTTCTGAACTCTTATTGCATTTATTTTTTCAAGTAAAGTTTTCTCAATGCAGCTCCTTATTTCATCAGAGTATTTTCTGTTATACTGTGAATACATTAAATAAGTTGCCCATAAAATGGGATCGTCTTTCTCCTTTATCTTCCTAACAATGCATTCTTCTTGAAGGTATGGTATTTCAATTTTTGCCTGCCTGCAAAACAGAAATAAATTAACAACATCATTTATATTTGCTTTATTAAATATAAATGCATACTTATTAATCAGGGCTTGCAATCTAGTGCTTTCTTCGAAAATATCGTATTCATCCCTCACATAACTAATTATTTGTAACAGCTTTTGTGTATTACCATAATTGGGAAAAAATGAGTATGCATAAAAAGTCAAATCCAAAAAGCTAAAAACAGTAGATCCTTTAACATCATTTTTAAAAATAGTGCATTTATCCTTATTCTTACCTATATGATTCAAAATGGAACTCAAAAAGTACGCTATTATCGTTCTGTCTTTATTTGGATAATTGCAAATCAACTCATTAAGTTGATTCATAATTGACTGCTTGGCTTTTGAGCCATACCTAACAACGTGTGATTTAAGTAAATATGGTAATACATCAGAAGTTGGTGTTTCTGCATCATCTTCTTTGGCAGATATTTTTTCTACATAAGCTTTCTGCTCTTCTTTTGAATTAAAAAGCATGTCACACATCCTGTTTGTAAACCCATTTGTTTCGTTTAACCATCCATCAAGAATAAACGGAACTCTGCTAGAGAACAACTTAGTCTCATTTAATTGCAATAAATATTTTCGAGCAATCTCCGAATACTTTTCAACAATATGTGTTGCTAACTCCTCGCTTTTGGCAAAGATAAAAATGTCATCTACATACCTATATACATTATAATCTTGACCACACTCAACACCTGAATTAATTAATTTATTATAGACAGCCGTATCTATAGACTGTAAAAGTAATTCTGCAATCATTCTGGAAAATTCTGGTCCAACAACAATTCCATTAGATCTTCTTGCGTTTATATTTTGCAGAATTCTATCAATTGCAGAATATATATTTGAGTTACTTTCAAAACTCTTTGTATCTATTGAATCTTTTCCTATAAGCCACGTAAACGTATGTGAATAAATACTATCAAAGCAAGCTTTATAATCCGTTCTAATAAAATGTTTATATTTGCTATTTAACACAAGCCAGTCCTCCGAGGACGTAAAGGCAGCAATAGACTTATATGGAGATATATCAAAAAACATTCCGGTCTGCTCAAGGACTTCACGTCCCATAGTTTTACTTTCTTCACTAAAATATCTTATGACCGATTTGTTCTTGTTCTTATAACATAGATTATTGTTTTTATGATGAAATCTCAATGAAAAACATGAATTCTTATTCAGTAAATTCAATAATTCTTTTTGATAAAGTTCTACAAACAACAGCATCTCAATGGCTGCTAACGGTTGAACTAAACTTATCTCTCTTACAGTGTATAAGTCTTTCATAATTGAATATTTCAAAGGCATCGATGCCCACTCCTTACCTTTAAAGAGTCCATCCGGTTTTGCCTTTGTTTCCTTCAAACACTGAATCATATCATCAATTTCATCAGATTTACTAAGTAAAAATTCATAGAAATAGGAGTATGTAAATCTATCAGAAAGCTCCGTTGGCAATATATCAGTTAATAAATAGTCAAGATTATTTCTTTTTATATTGTTTAAGTCCATTGACATAAGCTCCATTTCGTTTAATAATATTAATGAGCATTTGATGTTCTAGTAATCTTCGGATTACACACGTCAGCTATACAAAGTATCTTTGTAACGAAGATAGTACGTTGTATCAAACTAGCATCTCTTCGGGGATGCTAGTTTACTTTTATCATTTCTAAATACTCCACCACAATGCGATAGTAATCCTTGCCATACGCCGAATAAAACGGATCTATTTTATGAATCCATTCAAGAACAACTTCTTGGGGCACACCTATGCTCTCTTCAAATAACAATGATCTATTTCTTTTCATATTTGAATATAAATTGTATATTGATTCTTCATTACTTGTTCTTTTAGGTAAAAAATATGGTCTTTTTATATCGTATTTCCGTAGCAACTGATAAAATAAATCCGACAAAAATGTTTTTGTATCCACATTTAAGTAATCACAGACATTCTGAAGTTCATTATAATTAGCAATTACCCCCTTTGTAAGCCAATCAAAATTACTACCAAGAATTTGTCTAGCAATTACTACTCTTGAAGAAAAAATTTTTAGTTGCTGTCTAAATACTTCATCGTTTCCAGTCAGCTTATACTTTATAAATGCACGCTCTATCATATTTGAATACTTAGTGCGTTTTTTTTCAGCTATGCCATATTCAAAGTCAATTATTTCATCTCCTCTTCCATTAACTGTTTTTAATATAAAAAATTCATATCCTAAAAAATTAAAGTTCTGACTCGGAACAAGATTTCGTCTTGATATATACGAAAACTTTCCAGGGCTACTGCTTAAACGCACTGGACAAGAACCAAAAACTTCAATAATTGTTTCTCTAATTATGTTTTTGATTCTATTCTCAGAGATATAGTTATTAAACATAATAAGCATGTCATCTACATATCTTTCATAAAAAAACACACCGTATTCTGAAAGTCTAGCCTTTAAAACAATGTCAAAATCCTTACATACTATTTCCGTCATCCCATTGGACAAGCACAGTCCAGCATAGCAGTACTTAAAGTTCTCGACATACTTCTCTAATAACTGTTTGTCTTCTCTTTTTATTATAGAAGGCAGGATATATTTTTCATAAACATATTTTCAACAGACAGTTTGGGAAAAGAGTAAATGACTCTTTTCTTACCTGATTGTGAATATACCTCCCTCGAAAAGGACGAAAAATCATATGTCTCAGTCTGAATTACATATCTACACGCTTCACACCAGTCATCAATTTCATCTTCTGTGAGAGTGTAATCTATCTTGCGAATCACTCCTCTTATATTTTCCAACGACATTTTTCTTCCATCCTCTCTAATGTAATCATTCTCCTAAATTGGGATCTGCAAGCGCCTTCATAAACGCTTCCATATCTATTGGCGGCAAATGTTCCGTTGCCTTGTCCCAATCAAGAATTTCATAATTAAAATGAAATTTTTCTTTGTTTTCGTTATAATAGCCCTCTGCTACCGCGCACATAATTAAGCATATCCTTCTTATACTCATCCTATATGATCTGCTATGCTGACCAAACATATCCGAAATTCCACTACCATCAGAGTAAATATCAAAATCATTCTTACTTTCGATTTTCAACACAAAGTGATCTATTGGTAGGGACTCATTCTTTTTTGTGAGGCGTTCGTTATCTACATTAGGATTACCTTCATGCAGTAATGAGCACCTCAAGCTGTATATAACACTTCCAGATAAATAAGGCATTCCTTCATCAGTTGTTTGATGAGGATTCTTTTCGTAATAACCTATTTCTTTGTTATACCAGTCTATATAACGTTTTTTACTACTTTTCTCATTCGGATACTCAGCCTTACCGCATATATCCGGTAATGTGAGTGCTGTGCTAAGCGCTGCAAAATATAAATCATGATCAAGTGCAGCCCTTATATCATCAACTATTCTTTGTACCATCACGCTATCCTACCAGTCTTGTAGCATTTTCATTGATATCATTAACTATCGAAATAATTCTCTTCTGATCCTCCGGTGAATAAAGCCTTACAAAAGGCATCGGTCTATCAAATGGAGGTTTAAGAAGAATCGACATATCATCTATGTATCCGTGCTCCTCAACATAAGCAATAAGATTTCTAACGAAAGCAATCTGTTGACTATTCCACTTATGCTCATCAATATATTCTGAGAAAAGCTGCATAGTCGCGTCATGATCCATTTTTACAATTCTTCTTACAAGCTTACCTAGTGTAGTATCCTGGAACGTTCTATAATAATCTTCTTGTGTTCCAAGCTCTTCAGTAAATATCTTTGATAACATCTCATAGTCACCTGCTGTAAGAGGTTGATTATGGCGAAGCTTATATATTGGTAAAGTGTCTGCATGAGTTGTAAGGTATGAATTTACCTTCTTTTCATAGTCTTCAAAGTCCTCAGAATTATCAAATTCCACACCTTCTGTACGTTCAGTCCAAGTGTCCTCAAATTCTGTGTAATGAATAGCCTCACCTTCGCTCTTCGCAAACTTCATCAAATCTCGAATGCTCTTTCTCATGCGCTCCAATTCCATGATGGAAGCTTTATCCCAGTATTCTTCCTGAACAATCATCTTTAATTCATCAGCTTTACTCTTTACGGCTGGAATAGTCATTTTCTTTTCAAGTAGTATGTTTCCTCGCTTTTGAATGACAGTCTGATATCGTTTTACCCCCTTTCCCTTTCGAATCTGATTCAGCATGATTCCATAAATCAGGTTATCAAAAACAAGTGCATCATCATCTTCACCTTTTTCACTTACTAAAGGGGCGATATGCTTACATATTTCTGTCAAATCAAGATCTGATAAACATGTAAATATATCTTTATTCTTATATTTTTCTACGTATCTTCTATGACGTTTAACATCAATACGCTCATCTTTTAATTCAATGATCTGACCATGAACTTTATCCACTAAGGCTGATCTAAATTCCTGATACTCATCGTCCATAAAATCTGCGCTCTGCAAGTGAGCAATCAAACTTGCTCTATTTCTGCAGAGCATACAAATAACGGAATCTGTTACATCAGATTCTTTACCGTTCTTATTCTGTCGGAAGAACTCAAAATTACCAAGATAATCAAAGATATAGAAACATTCCTTATCTCTACCGTCACCAAAAAGGTTAGGACATTTTCTTGTGCCTCGTCCTATCATCTGAGTGAACTTAATCTTACTCTTAACCTGTTTAAAGAATACAAGGTTTACAACTTCCGGAACATCAACACCTGTGTCCATCATATCAATAGAAACAATAATCGTTGGTTCTCCCTCTGGGTCTTTAAACTTTTCAATAAGGTTATCTGAATAATCTTCCTTATATGTGACGTATCTACAGAATTCACCACCATACTGAGGATATAAATCATTGAATCTATCAACGATAAATTTAGCATGAGGTGTAGTCTGTGCAAAAATAATTGTTTTTCCAATGTGATTACCAGAAGCATCACGTAACCCACGAGTCATAATGTCATCAAGCACCATATCAACGGTTTGCTTATTCATTATCTTCTCATTGATTTTCTGCGGTGGCTGATATTCTGGCATATTTCCATCTTCGTCTACAAACTCATTTTCATATGCTTCCTGTTCATCTTCTGACAAATCATCATAATGAACACCTTCTTGCATAATCTGCGTAGAAACCTCAATGTTATAATAAGGCACTAAGTAATGATCAACATCTCTTGCAGTTTCATACTCATATGCATATGTGGGCAATTTCGGAGGGCATTTAAAAAAGCTATATGTGGACGCCGCATCCATATTTTTAGGAGTAGCGGTCAAACCAACTATATAAGCATCAAAATACTCAAACAAAGCTGCATACTTGTTATAAATACTACGGTGTGCCTCATCAATGATAACAAGATCAAAATGTGCTTCGCTAAATAGCTTCTTTCCGTCCTTTTTCTTTTCTTCATTTATGGCATTAAGCATAGTAGGATATGTCGAAAAGACCATCCTTGCATTCTTATCATCTTTGTTCTCAACCAGATTGCAATATGTATAGTTTGTACTTCCAAGGTACTCCATGAAAGCGGCTTTTGCCTGTCGCACTAATGCTTTTCTATCTGCCAAAAACAGGACATTCGTAACATATCCTCCGCGACTTAAAACGTCCGTCAATGACGCAGCTACTCTTGTTTTTCCGGTACCTGTAGCCATAACAAGCAAGGATCTTCTTAGACCCTTCTCTACATTTTCGCAGACAGCTCTAATAGCAGCTTTCTGATAATATCTATCCGTTATTGCTTCATTGATTTTGATTTCAGATAAAGGTTTACGCATCTCTCTGAGATTAATAAGATGCTGAATATCCTCCTCTGAAAACAATCCACTTACAGGGCGTTGTGGTCCTGATTCTTTATCCCATAAGTATGTTTCAAAACCATTAGTATTAAAAATCAACGGTTTCTTTCCAGTGGCAACCTTGATACACTCGGCATATAATTCCGCCTGATGTGTTCCCTTTCTTGCGTCCAAACTTGTCCTTTTGGCTTCAATTAATGCAATGATATCGCCATTAGCTCCATATAAGACATAATCTACATAGCCTGTTCCTTTGCCATCACTAGACTCAGGCTTAGGCATGCCATGAACTTCAAGTTCAATTTCAACGCAGTTTCTCTTACGATTCTGAGAAAACTCCCAACCAAGCATACGTAAATCCGCATCAATAAATCTTTTACGAGTCTCAAACTCAGACATATCCTGAGAAGAATAGTTTCTTGTCTTTTGATGCTGAACTTTTGATTTAGAAAGTTCTTGTCTTTGCTCTTCAATCTTTTCTAAAAGTTTTTGTATCTCCTTATCTTTTTGATCAATAAGGACAGACGCACTTTGTTTTTGCTTTTCAATTTCTTCTTCTAATCTGCTTATGGACTGATTAACGTCATCTGTGCTCCGAGGAATAAGAGTCTCATCAAACTTTCGCTCTTCGTAGTCAGCTCCATAGCAGTAATCTATCCATTCAACAAAATCAAATAGAATAGATAACGATAATACGGCATCTCCCCTTGTGTATTTATTACCTGTATGAATACCGTAATTACCCATTCTCACAATATATTGCATATGAGAACGAATCTCAGCGTCCACTTCATTCTGAAATGCAGGATCATGCAATAAATCCTGAAGAGTATATCTGCCAGATGGCAACTGTAAAAACTCATCAGCTGCATATAACCATTTAACAGCAAGCTCCAGTGCTTTTCTTGAACCTGAAACACTTAATGCCGGAGCTGATGAGGCAACATTTTCTGCATCGATACATGCATCCGCAAACAACTCATATTCCTTATTTTCTTTTAAAAACGAAAAATTGGATTTCATGTAGCTAATCTCCTTCCCAATACATTTTTTTTTATCTTATATATTGCCAATTTCGATTTGTCGATGGCTCCAACAAATTCCACAAAGGATTGTTGTAAAGCCATATTCGGAACAGGAATCATCAGTTTTCCTAATATCTGTTGATTTAAATTCTGTATATTGGCACCTCTTCCACGCATCAAAATGCGGACATTTTCTGTCTTAAGAACCTGAAGTAGAAAATCTGTCATCACCTTATCAGAATTCTTTCTCCACCTAATGCAGAAGCCACTAAATGTAAGCTTTTCATTACCAGGATAAACTGCCAAGCAACGTCCGACCAGTTCTTTACTACCATTAGAGCGCACAAAAACTATATCCTCATCTTTTAGTAAATACTCCTCTGAGGGCATTGTATTTAAGGATATTTGAGACAAACCTGACACGCCATCTATCCTTGAATTATCTTTAAAATCGCCAACCCCTAAATAAGCTATCTCAATTCCATCTTCATCACTCGCAAAATTCATTCCATTCTTACATGTTCCAAGTTCCGATAATGGAATCATCTCCCATCCTTTTTCATTTTCAACCGGATCCCCAAACATCTCGATAAACCGTGACTTTACAAGCAACTCCATTTTTTCTAACTGGC
>OCHA01000807.1_pt1 | contig 29985 bp, 26 predicted proteins | sample 1538591 | NCBI WGS metagenome assembly OCHA01 (sample SAMN04571710, study PRJEB22368) | human gut metagenome | biome: human gut; material: stool | host: Homo sapiens | place: Luxembourg | collected 2012-09-06 | reverse complement strand
CAACGATGGTACTTGTTCCACAGATTGTAGATGCAGTCAGTATTCCGGTTATTGCGGCCGGAGGAATTGCAGATGGAAGAGGAATCGCTGCGGCATTCATGCTGGGAGCAAAAGGTGTCCAGATGGGAACACATTTTGTCGTTACAGATGAATCCCAGGTACATGAGAATTACAAAGAAAGAATTATCAAAGCGAAGGATATTGATTCCAAAGTAACAGGAAGAACCACAGGACATCCGGTCAGAGCCCTTCGCAATGATATGACAAGAAAATATCTGGAACTGGAGAATGCCGGAGCCGGATTTGAAGAATTAGAAAAGCTTACACTTGGCGGACTTAGAAAAGCAGTTGTAGAAGGCGATGTGAAGAACGGAAGTGTAATGGCAGGACAGATTGCGGGTATGGTAAAAGAAAGAATGTCATGTAAAGAGCTGGTTCAGAAACTGGTGAATGAGACAGATGCATTGATCGGAGGAAAAGGATTCTATGAGTAAGACTGCATTTATTTATCCCGGACAGGGAGCTCAGAAAGCCGGCATGGGAGCCGACTTTTATGAGAACAGTGAGCTTGCAAGATACATATTCGATCAGGCAGGTGAGGAGCTTGGTCTGGATATGAAAGCACTCTGCTTTGAAGAGAATGACAAACTGGATCTGACGGAGTATACGCAGGCAGCGATGGTTACTACTTGTCTTGCGATGACAAGAGTTGCAGAGAACAAAGGGCTGAAAGCAGATGTTACGGCAGGATTAAGTCTCGGTGAATATCCGGCAATTGCAATTGCCGGCGGGATGAATGATATGGATGCGATCCGTCTGGTGAGAAAAAGAGGAATTCTGATGCAGAATACGGTGCCGGCAGGAGAAGGCGCTATGTGTGCGGTCATCTCCATGGATGCAGAGAAAATCGAAGAAGTGATCGAACCGATCGAAGATGTATCAGTTGCAAATTATAATTGTCCGGGACAGATCGTTATCACCGGTAAGACGAAGGCTGTGGAAGAAGCAGCCGGAAAATTAAAAGAAGCAGGTGCCAGACGGACAATTATGTTAAATGTCAGCGGGCCGTTCCATTCGCAAATGCTGATTCCGGCGGGAGAGAAGCTGGCAGAAGAGCTTGAGAATACCAGATTCCATGAATTGAAGATTCCGTATGTGACTAACGTATCGGCAGAAGAAGTGACGGATATCAGAGAAACTCCGGGACTTCTTACGACACAGATCAGTTCACCGGTGCGCTGGATGCAGAGCATGGAGCGCATGATCGCAGATGGTGTGGATACATTCGTCGAAATCGGACCGGGCAGGACACTGGAAGGATTCTTAAGAAAAATCAATCGAAATATGAAAGTATTCCACATTTCCCAGTGGGAGGATGTGGATAAAGTCTGTGAGGAACTCGCAGATGGTGGAAACAGGATGGAGGAATCGTAAAGATGGATCAGACAATGGAAGGAAAAGTTGCGGTTGTAACCGGAGCATCCAGAGGAATCGGAAAAGCAATCGCTGTAAAGCTTGCATCAAAAGGAGCAACAGTTGTGATCAACTATAACGGTTCCAGAGAAAGAGCCGAAGAAGTAAAGAATGAAGTTGAGTCTGCGGGCGGTAAAGCAATAATCATACAATGTAATGTGGCCGATTTTGATGCCTGTAAAGAATTCATCGAGACGGTGATCAAGGAACAGGGAAGAATTGATATTCTGGTTAATAATGCAGGAATCACCAAGGATGGACTCCTTATGAAGATGTCAGAAGAAGACTTTGATAAGGTATTGGACACAAACTTGAAGGGAACATTTCATACAATAAGAGCTGCGCTCCGCCAGATGATCCGCCAGAGAAGCGGACGCATCATAAATATGGCATCTGTTGTAGGTGTCAGCGGTAATGCAGGACAGGCAAACTATGCGGCGTCCAAAGCAGGTGTGATCGGATTGACCAAGACAGCGGCCAGGGAAGTGGCATCCAGAGGAATCACGGTCAATGCAGTTGCACCGGGATTTATCGAGACCGACATGACAGAAGTACTTCCGGAAAAGATAAAGGAAGCGTCTGCCGCACAGATTCCACTTGGAAAATTCGGAAAAGCAGAAGATGTAGCGAATGCGGTAGCATTTCTTGCGTCAGAGGATGCGGGATATATTACCGGACAGGTATTGCATGTAGACGGCGGTATGGTGATGTAAAGGAGATTAAGATATATGAAGAGAAGGGTTGTAGTGACAGGACTTGGAGCAGTGACTCCGATCGGAAATACCGTAGAGGAGTTCTGGAACGGCATCAAAGAAGGTAAAGTAGGAATCGGAGAGATTACAAAATTCGACACTACGGAATATAAGGTGAAAATTGCAGCCGAGGTAAAAGATTTTCAGGCAAAAGACAGAATGGATTTTAAGGCGGCAAGAAGAATGGAACCATTTTCCCAGTATGCGGTAGCAGCGGCGAAAGAAGCATTCGAGGATGCCGGACTTGATATGTCAAAAGAAGATCCGTTCCGTGTCGGTGTGATCGTAGGTTCCGGTATCGGAAGCCTTCAGGCAGTAGAAAAAGAATATGAAAAGATCCGGACCAAAGGACCGGGAAGAGTCAATCCATTGCTGGTTCCGATGATGATCTCGAACATGGCAGCAGGTAATATTTCCATCCAGCTTGGGCTGAAGGGAAAATGCACGAATGTTGTTACAGCATGTGCCAGTGGAACAAACTGCATCGGTGATGCATTCCGCGCGATCCAGTATGGTGACGCAGAAGTGATGCTGGCGGGTGGAGCAGAAGGATGTATATGTGAGACCGGAGTCGCAGGATTCACAAGTCTGACAGCACTTTCGACTTCTACAGATCCGATGAAGGCATCCAGACCATTTGATAAAGACAGGGATGGATTCGTTCTCGGAGAAGGTGCAGGTGTAGTTGTTCTGGAAGAACTGGAACATGCAAAACAACGTGGTGCAGTCATCTATGCCGAGCTTGCCGGATACGGTTCTACGGGAGATGCATATCACATTACTTCTCCGGCAGAAGACGGAAGCGGAGCAGCCAAAGCAATGGAACTTGCAATGGAAGAAGGCGGGATCGAACCTTCTCAGGTAGATTATATCAATGCGCATGGAACCAGTACACATCATAATGACCTGTTCGAGACACGTGCAATTAAGCTGGCACTCGGCGAAGCGGCAAAGGATGTTGTGATTAATTCTACAAAGTCTATGATCGGACATCTGCTTGGCGCAGCAGGAGGTGTAGAGTTTATTACCTGTGTGAAGACAATTCAGGATAACTTCATTCATCAGACTGTCGGAACAGAAACCGCAGATGAAGAATGTGACCTGAATTATGCAATTGGTGCGCCGATTGAGAAGAAAGTGGATTATGTACTGACCAACTCGCTTGGATTCGGAGGGCATAATGCAGTGTTATTGTTGAAGCGGTATGAAGGCTAACGGAAGCCACAGGAGGGACAAAGAGCATATGGAAATGGAGAAAATGATCGAACTCATAGATGCCGTGTCAAAGTCAGATCTGACAGGATTTAAATATGAGGAAGATGGAATCAAACTGCATTTGAGCAAGAAAGAAAATACATGCTATGTGACGGAAAATCTGTCTGCACCGGTGAATGCGGTAACAACTTCTGCTGCGGAGATAAAAAAAGCAGCAGAAGGAGATCAGATACCGGGAACGGCTGCAGAAGAAACACCTGTCGGAAATGTGGTGGAATCCCCGTTGGTAGGAACATTTTATGCAGCACCTGCGGAGGATGCGGAAAGTTTCGTAAAAGTTGGTGACAGAGTAGAAAAAGGACAGACACTCGGAATTGTAGAAGCAATGAAGCTGATGAATGAGATCGAAAGCGATTACAGCGGAACGGTCGCAGAGATTCTGGTAAATAATCAGGAAGGTGTGGAATATGGACAGCCATTGTTCCGCATCGTGTAGGAGGACAGTATGAATCATTTGGATATCAATCAGATAAAAGAAATTATCCCGCACCGTCACCCATTTCTTCTGCTGGATTACATTGAGGATTATGTACCGGGAGAATACGCAGTGGGGTATAAATGTGTGTCTTACAGAGAAGAATTCTTCGCAGGACATTTTCCGGAAGAACCGGTGATGCCGGGAGTACTGACCGTGGAAGCGCTGGCGCAGGCCGGTGCGGTTGCAATCTTAAGTCTGGAAGAAAACAAAGGAAAGATTGCATATTTCGGCGGAATCAATAAATGCAAATTCAAAGGTAAGATCATTCCGGGAGACAAGGTACGTCTGGAGACGAAGATCATCCGGCGAAAAGGGCCTGTCGGTGTCGGCGAGGCAGTCGCAAGTGTGGATGGAAAGGTAGTAGTCAGTGCAGAACTGACATTCATGGTTGGATAAACAGAAGCAGCATAGGAGTGTAAGGAAAGATGATTAAAAAAGTATTGATCGCAAACAGGGGAGAGATTGCAGTGCGTATCATCCGCGCCTGCCGCGAGATGGGAATAGAGACTGTGGCGGTCTATTCCGAGGCGGACAAAGAAGCACTGCACACGAAACTTGCAGATGAAGCAGTCTGCATAGGTCCTGCTCCGTCAAAAGACAGCTATCTCAGTATGGAAAATATCATCAGCGCAACGATCATCAGTGGTGCAGATGCAATTCATCCCGGATTCGGATTTCTGTCTGAGAACAGCAAATTTGCAGAATTATGTGAGCAATGCAATATTACATTCATCGGACCGGATTCTAAGGTTATTGCAAGCCTTGGTAATAAACAGGTTGCGAGAAATACGATGATGGCAGCAGGCGTGCCGGTCATACCCGGAAGTAAGGAACCGGTCTATGATGCAAAGACAGGTGCTGCGCTGGCACAGGAGATCGGATATCCGGTTATTATAAAAGCTGCCCTTGGCGGCGGCGGGAAAGGCATGCGTACTGCCTGGACACCAGAGGAGTTTGAATCTGCATTTCAGACGGCGCAGAAAGAGACAGAGATGGCATTTGCCGATTCGACAATGTACATTGAACACTTTGTAGAAAATCCAAGACATATTGAGTTCCAGATTCTGGCGGATAAATATGGCAATGTGATCCATCTGGGAGAAAGAGACTGTTCTATCCAGCGTAATCATCAGAAATTGATTGAAGAATCTCCATCTGTTGCATTGTCAGATGAACTGAGAACAAAGATGGGAGATGCAGCGGTGAAAGCCGCCAAAGCAGCGGGGTATGAGAATGCCGGAACAATTGAGTTCTTATTAGAAAAATCCGGAAACTTTTATTTCATGGAAATGAATACCAGGATCCAGGTGGAGCATCCGGTAACGGAATGGGTAACCGGCGTAGATCTTGTAAAGGAACAGATCCGTATCGCATCCGGACAGGAGCTGTCCTATACACAGGAAGACATCAAACTGACCGGGCATGCGATCGAGTGCAGGATCAATGCAGAGAATCCGGAGAAAGGATTCCGCCCGTCTCCGGGAACGATCACAGATATGTATCTTCCGGGAGGAAAGGGGATCCGCATCGATTCTGCAATATACAGTGGGTATACGATCCCGCCATATTATGATTCCATGGTGGCAAAACTGATCGTATGGGCGAAGAACCGTCAGGAAGCAATCCGCAAGATGCAGAGCGCACTGGGTGAGGTCATCATTGAAGGAATTGATACGAATGTGGATTATCAGTATGGAATTGTGAATCATCCGGATTACATTGAGGGAAATATAGATATTGAATTTATTGAAAGACTGTAGAGGTGACTGCTGATGAAGCTGGACAACGTATTTAAGAAAACCAGAATTGCTGTCGGAAGAAAGAATTATATTACATTTACCAGACGACCGGAAGTACCGGAGGGATTACTCCGCAAATGTAACAAGTGTGGAGGAGCAATTATTGCAGAGGATGTAAAGAAAGAGCATTATATCTGTCCGAAGTGCGGGGGATATTTCCGCGTGCATGCGAGACGCAGGATCGAGATGGTCACGGATGAAGGTTCTTTTGAAGAGTGGGATTCTGATCTTCAGGGGGGAAATCCTCTGGAATACAAAGGATACGAAGAAAAACTGGAAAAACTACAGGAAAAGACAGGGCTTTCAGAAGCAGTCATAACAGGAAAAGCAAAGATTGACGGCCGTGAGACGGCTATCGGAGTCTGTGATGGGAGATTTTTGATGGCCAGCATGGGAGAAGCAGTTGGAGAGAAGATAGCAAGGGCAGTAGAACGGGCAACAGAAGAAAGACTTCCGGTCATCTTATTTGCCTGCTCCGGAGGGGCCCGCATGCAGGAGGGAATCGTCTCTCTGATGCAGATGGCAAAGACATCCGCAGCGCTGAAGCGCCACAGCGATGCCGGACTTCTTTATATCAGCGTACTGACTGATCCCACGACTGGCGGAGTAACCGCAAGCTTTGCGATGCTCGGGGATGTGATCCTGGCAGAGCCAAAAGCTCTGATCGGGTTCGCAGGCCCAAGAGTGATCGAGCAGACCATCGGACAGAAGCTTCCGGAGGGATTCCAGAGAGCAGAATTCTTACTGGAACATGGGTTCCTGGATGCCATCGTAGAACGTCCGCAGATGAAAGCAGTACTTTCTAAAATCCTGGCACTTCATGAGAAGGGAAAAGGAACAGGTTTTAACAGAAAAGAATGTGATCAGGAGATGGCGGCAGACGGAAGGAAAGAAGAAAATTTAACGGCATGGCAGAGAGTAGAACTTTCCAGACGAAAAGACCGTCCGGTAGGAAGTGATTACATCGACGCGCTCTTTACAGACTTTGTAGAATTCCACGGTGACAGATATTTTGCAGATGACAAAGCAATCATCGGCGGTGTGGCAAGGTTCCATGGTATGCCGGTAACGGTGATTGCACAGGCAAAGGGAAGAAATACGAAAGAAAATATCGAACGAAACTTCGGTATGCCGCAGCCGGAAGGATATCGGAAAGCTTTAAGACTGATGAAACAGGCGGAGAAATTCAGACGTCCTGTCATCTGTCTGGTCGATACGCCGGGAGCATTCTGTGGATTAGAAGCAGAAGAACGCGGACAAGGAGAAGCCATTGCCAGAAATATCTATGAGATGTCTGGCTTAAAAGTCCCGGTTGTTTCAATTATCATCGGGGAAGGTGGAAGCGGCGGAGCACTTGCAATGGCAACTTCGGATGAAGTATGGATGCTGGAGAATTCTATCTATTCTATTCTCTCGCCGGAAGGATTCGCAAGCATCCTCTGGAAAGACAGTTCTAAAGCAAAAGAAGCCGCAGAAGTGATGAAACTGACTGCAGAGAATCTGAAAGCACAGGGAATCGTAGAGCGTGTTTTCGCAGAACCGGAAACATATACGGTTCAGAATATGGATTCTGTGATCATGCAGATAAATGAAGCAATAGAAGAATTCCTGATGAGATATGGAAGCTTGTCGGAACAGGAATTGATAAGACATAGATACGAGCACTTCAGAAATATGTAATAGGTATGGACACATAGATTCTATGATATGATGAGGAAAAAAATATGGAAATACAACCATTGAAAATAGGAACAAAGATGGCAAAAGTTCCGGTTATCCAGGGTGGCATGGGAGTAGGGATCAGCCTTGGAAATCTTGCGGGAGCAGTTGCAAAAGAGGGCGGTATAGGGATCATCTCTGCCGCTCAACCCGGCTTTAAAGAAAAGGATTTTGAAAAGAATCCATTAGAAGCGAACTTAAGAGCGGTGAAATCGGAATATGAAAAAGCAAGAAAACTGGCACCGGATGGAATCATAGGATTTAATCTGATGGTTGCCATGGAGCATTATGAAGAATATGTACATGCGGTGGTAGAAGCAGGCGCAGATCTGATCGTATCAGGAGCGGGACTTCCGACAGAACTTCCGAAATATGTGGAGGATTCGGACATTCTGCTTGCGCCGATCGTATCTACTGCAAAGTCGGCGAATGTCATATTAAAGTACTGGGATAAAAAATATCAAAGGATGCCGGATCTGGTAGTGATCGAAGGACCGCTTGCCGGGGGACATCTGGGATTTCGTGAAGAACAGCTGGATGAATATGAAGGACAGGCAATATACGATCAGGAGATTCAGAAAATCAAAGAAATCATACAGACCTATTCGGATAAATACGAAAAGAAGATTCCGATAGCAATCGGTGGAGGAATCCATGACAGCGAAAGCGCCGCACATGCATTTTCCATTGGGGCAGATGCGATACAAGTGGCAACCAGATTCGTTACAACGGAAGAATGTGACGCAGACATCCGCTATAAAGAGGCATATCTGGATGCCGGAAAAGAAGATATCGTGATCGTAAAAAGTCCTGTGGGAATGCCGGGACGTGCGATTCTGAATCCATTTATGAAAAAAGTAAAAGAACAGGGCAGGATTGCTCCCGCGCATTGTTACCGCTGTCTGAAACACTGCAATCCGGGAACGACACCATATTGTATTACGCAGGCACTGATCAATGCGGCGAAGGGAAATATCGATGATGCATTACTTTTCTGCGGGGCATATGCATACAGGGCAGATCATCTGGAAACTGTGAAAGAAGTTATTGATTCTCTGATGCCAGAAAGGGTATAATAAAAGACAAGAGTAAAGAATGAAGAGTTAAAGTGAAGGAAATTACAGAAGATGGGAATGGATGACGCATATAAGATGATCAATCAGACGTTGGTCAGTCTGATCAATGAAATATGGGAGCTGGAAGAAAAGGCGATTATTACGGACGAGTTCAAGGATCTTACAAATAATGATATGCATGTAATAGAAGCAATCGGACTCGGGGAAGGGAATAATATGTCTTCGATCGCCAGAAAGCTGAATATTACGGTAGGATCCCTTACGACTGCCATGAACAGTCTGGTGAATAAAAGATATGTAGAGCGTCACCGCAGCGAAGAAGACAGAAGAGTCGTTCTTGTCAAGCTGACAGAAAAAGGTGTGAAAGCTTACCACCATCACGAAGATTACCACAGACAGATGACACAGGCTATTCTGGATAAACTGGATGATACCGAGCTCCCGGTACTTGTGAAGACACTGGATGCATTATCTGAATTCTTTACCGGGTATAGTGAGAATAAGGAGTCATAAGATATATGGTAAAAGGTGTAATCTTTGATATGGATGGAACGATGTTCGATACAGAACGGCTTTCTACAAAGGGATGGCTTTACGCAGGTGAAAAGCTGGGCGAAGACATTCCAGTTACATTGACAGATTCTTTCCGGGGAAGAAATCCACAGTCGATCCGTAAAAAATTTGCAGAATATTTTGGAGACAGACTGGATTATGATACGGCAAGAGCAATGAAACATGAGTATTTCGATGAAGTGACAAAAGAATCTGTTCCACATAAAGAAGGACTGCAGGATTTATTGGAATATTTGAAAACGCAGGGGATTCCGGCTGTGGTTGCGACATCCACAGAGAGAAAGCGCGCAAGCAGGCTGATACATGTGTCTGGCGTAGAACATTTGATTTTGAATGCGATTTATGGAGATATGGTGGAGCATGGAAAGCCGGAGCCGGACATTTTTCTGAAGGCAGCAGAGCTGATCGGACAGAAACCGGAGGAATGTCTGGTGCTGGAAGACAGTGCGCCGGGACTTCTGGCGGGCAAGGCTGCTGGCGGTTATACGATCTATGTGCCGGATGTGGCGGTTGTGCCGGAAGAAGCAAAGGAAGGAATCACGGCAGAACTGGCAGATCTGCATGAAGTAGCTGCATGGATAGAGAAAGAGAATAACAAATAAGAAGATAGAAATGACTGTCATGCAGCTGGATTGAAGACTGCGTGGCAGTTTTTTTATCTTCAGGCAGTTGTAAGAAACTGCTTGCAGGAATCTTAATCAATGTATAAAATAAATTTATAAAAATTCAGGAGGACAAGGATATGTACGAAAAAGAAGTAGAACAATTACAGACAATCATTGATGACAGCGAAAGAATCGTATTCTTCGGAGGTGCAGGCGTTTCGACAGAAAGTAATATTCCGGATTTCCGAAGTGCAGATGGATTATATCAGCAGAAATATAAATATTCACCGGAACAGATTGTAAGCCACAGTTTCTTTGTACAGAACCCGGAGGGCTTCTATGAATTTTATAAAGAGAAGATGATGTTTCTGGATGCAAAACCGAATGCCGCACACAGGAAACTCGCAGAATTAGAAGAAGCCGGCAAATTAACGGCTGTGATCACGCAGAATATTGACGGACTTCATCAGGCGGCAGGAAGCAAAAATGTACTGGAACTGCACGGAAGTATTCATCGCAATTACTGCATGAAATGTCACAAATTCTATGATGCAGCCTACGTAAAACATGCGGATGGAATCCCGAGATGCAGCTGCGGTGGAATGATCAAACCGGATGTTGTACTCTATGAGGAAGGTCTCGACTCCGATGTGATCAATAAGAGTGTGAAGGCGATCAGCGAAGCAGATACGCTGATCATAGGAGGCACGTCCCTGATCGTTTATCCGGCAGCAGGATTTATTGATTATTTCAGAGGAAAACACCTGGTGGTGATCAATAAGAGTGCGACAGCCAGAGAGGTTGGTGCGGAACTGACGATCGCGGCACCGATCGGGGAGATACTGGGACAGATAAAGGTACAGTAGTAAGTGTTGGAAGTAGTAAGTGCTAAAAGCAGTAAGGGACAAAAAAAGAACTTAAAAACCGGAGAAAGAAGATGAAGAGAACAGGAAAATACATTTCTGTCTGCCTGTGTGTGGTAATGATCGCCACTATGTTCCTGTGCGGAGGCTGTGCTGGCAGATCATTATGGAATTACCCGGGAACACAGTCTGTATTGTATGTACATTTTTCTTGGAAAATATTATGAAAGTGGCAAGTGCAATCTTCGCAATCAAAGGACTGTTCCTGTATCTGCCATTAGTGATTACAGTGATTGTTCTTATTATCTGGTATTTATTCATGGGAATTGATAAGATTTACCCGACAGTGAGAAAAGAACTGGATGAGCGTAGAGAAAAGGCTGAGTAAGAGAAAGCCGAGCAAGGGAAAGCTGAGTCAGAAAATATAGAATAGAAAATGTGAACTTGAATGATAATTAGGAATAAGCCGGAAGATGTAATGTCTTCCGGCTTATTTTAATCGCCATGCGTTCGGAAGAAGCTGCCGGTGGCAGGTTCTGTAGATCACCATGCGTTCGGAAGAAGCTGCCAGTGGCAGGTTCTGTAGATCACCATGCGTTCGGAAGAAGCTGCCAGTGGCAGGTTCTGTAGATACAGAAAACTTTGGCACATAAAAAAGGCAGGAAACAAATCCTGCCTTTTTCTAATATGTAAAATTTAAAATTAACCAACAATACGGTATTTCTTATCTACAGCATTCAGAAGTTCATGTCCGTCTTCTGTTACGAGAACAAGGTCTTCAACACGAACACCGTATTTTCCTTCGAGGTAGATACCAGGCTCGATAGAGAAGATCATACCAGGCTCAGCTACATTCTTGTTGATCGGGCTTACATCACCATATTCGTGATCTTCCTGTCCGATGAAGTGTCCAAGACGGATTCTCCAGTACTCGCTGTATCCTGCTTCGTCGATCAGATCTCTTGCCTGAGCGTCGATATCACAGAAACGTACACCAGGTTTGATAACAGCTTCTGCTTTCTCAACTGCTGTACGAACCAGATCGTGGATAGCAGCCTGCTCATCATCTACGCTCTTGCAGTAGAATGTTCTTGTCATATCTGAGCAGTAACCATTCCAGATACATCCCATATCGATCAGGACACATTCTCCGGCTTTCAGAGTTCTTGTCTCACTTGGTGTATGGTGCTGGTCAGCAGCGTTAGGTCCGAAGCATACGATTGTATCAAAGCTTACTCCGCTTGCTCCCTCTTTCAGGTATTCAGCGTCGATGAAATCAGCAACTTCTTTCTCTGTCATACCTTCTTTGATGAAGTTAGCAACTCTTTCCATAACGGTATCGTTGATCACAGATGCATGTTTCATGATCTCGATCTCTTCAGCGTTCTTAACAGCACGAACACCGTCTACGCAGTCAGATCCCCATACAGTCTTCATTTCAGGGCAGCGCTCCTGAAGTGGGATGAGGAAACGTGCAGGCCATGTCTTGTCAATACCAAGAGTGCTCTTTGTATCGATGTGCTCCATCAGAACCCCGATCTGGTCATCCATGTCGCTGAACCATACTTCCTCAAATCCTGTATTTGATACATAATACAGATAGTTCAGGAATAATGTATGCTTTCCACTTGTTCTAAGTAACAGGGCATATAATCTTTCCCCAGGATTTACCATGATTCCTGTTAAAAAGCGGATGCTCAGTGGATCAGATACCAGTAACTGATCAATTCCTTTCTCTTTCATTTTTTCCAATACGCGGCTAATTCTTTCGTCCATTGTTAAAATGCTCCTTCCTGTGCGTTTTGATAAAAATCCCAACTAAAATAATAACACAATTTAGATAAAATAACCAGACCAGTGGGGACGGTGTTTGTGGCTTTTTTTGTGTCCCCTTTGGTAATTTTGTAAAAAAATAGGACTGCATTATTTGGGAGGAGTGCAGCCCTGAGGAAAAAGTTATGAAAAAGATTTAAAGTGTTTGTTCTCTTGAACAATTCCTAGTATAGAATTGAATTGTGATAAAACTGTGATGGAATTAGGAAGAAATTGTTAACAAATCAAAAACATAAAATAAAATACGATCAGATGCACCATAAACCGGGACAGTGTTGAAATCAAAAAGTCCGGGTGTTAGAATTACAACAGATGCTATAACAGAAGATATATAACAGAAAGATATCAAAGAACACAAGAAAGAACACGGAATATACGAACATACACCAAGGAGGAATATACCATGCGGATTCTAATCTACGGCGCCGGAGTCATCGGAAGTTTCTACGCATCCAGATTCGCCAAAGTGGGACTGGATGTGACAGTCTTAGCAAGAGGGCAGCGGTTAAAAGAATTACAGGGACATGGTCTCTGGTACAGAGGCAAGACAAGAACGCATAAAGTAGAGGTCAATACGATCAGTGAACTGAAGCCGGATGACCGCTATCAGTTTATTTTTCTGACGGTACGGGAGAATCAGGTAGAAGAAGCACTGGAAGATATCAGAGAGAATAAAAGTCCGAATATCGTTACGATGGTCAATACGATAAAGCCATATGGCAGATGGGAGAAAATCTGTGGAAAAGGCAGGATCCTTCCGGCATTTCCGGGAGCGGGCGGCTGTATCGAAGGCGGAATTCTGGATGCACAGCTTCTGCCAAGAGCAATCCAGCCGACGACTTTCGGTGAGATCGGAGGAAGAAAGAGCAGCAGGGAAGAAGCACTGGCGTACATATTTAGAAAAAGCCATATTCCATATCAGATCGTTCCAGAGATGCATCACTGGCAGATCTCACATCTTGGTGTGATCGTACCATTGGCGGATGCCTATTACCAGAGTAGACATCCGGAAAAAATCTGTGCAAATGAAAAGCTGATGACGCTGACCGCATACCGGATCAAGAAGAATCTGAAATGGATTGCCCAGAAGGGAATGTTGTGCCCGGCAAAGCTCTATATGATCAAGGACATGCCGACAGGAATGCTGGCAGGAGTCCTTAGCAGGGCATATCAGAGTGAATTTGGCAACAAATTCCTTTACCGGCATGCGATGCATGCGCCGGAAGAATTCCAGCGGCTGCATCAGGAATTTTATAATTATATGAAGACACATACGAAAGAGAGTAACCGAATATGATAAGACCGATTATGAAAGACATATTTTTCCTGAACCAGAGATCCGAGCCTGCAACAGAAGCGGATAAGCAGGTGGCAGTAGATTTATTAGACACATTGAAGGCACACGAAGAGGGCTGTGTCGGCATGGCAGCCAATATGATCGGGGTGAAGAAATGCATTATAGCTGTCAATATGGGCTTCATGAACGTAGCAATGTTCAATCCGAAGATCGTAAAACGTTCCGGAAAATATGAGACGGAAGAAGGCTGTCTTTCTCTTACTGGTGTGAGAACATGCACCAGATATCAAGAGATAGAAGTAGAATATCAGGATATGAATTTCAAAAAACAGAGACAGAAATATAGCGGATGGACGGCACAGATCATCCAGCATGAGATAGATCATTGTCAGGGAATTGTGATATAACAGTGAGAAATATTTCCCCATATTTTATTGACACAATTATATCAAAAGTATACAATAAGGTTAAATTGTTAATAAAATAACACAAGAAAACGTGAAGATTGCAGGAGGGTAATATCATGGCAAAGATTTTATGTAGTCCAAGTAAATATGTACAGGGTGCAGGTGAGCTGAAGAAACTGGGTGAATATGCTCAGAAGTATGGCAAAAAAGCACTCGTACTGATCACGGAATCCGGATACAAACGTATCGGAGACGTTGTAAATACCGGATTTGAAGGATACGAGATCACACCTGTATATGAGTATTTCAACAGAGAATGCAGTAAGAATGAGATCAACCGTCTGGTAGACATTATGAATGAAAAAGGCTGTGATGTCGTGATCGGTATCGGTGGTGGTAAGATCCTGGATACAGCCAAGGCAGTTGCTTATTACAAAGAAGCTCCGGTTCTGATCTGCCCGACAATCGCATCGACAGACGCACCTTGCAGTGCACTGTCAGTTATTTATACAGATGACGGCGTATTCGAGGAGTACTTATTCCTTCCGGCTAACCCGAATATGGTTCTGATGGATACTGAGATTATTGCAAAATCACCGGTAAGGCTTACAGTATCCGGAATGGGTGATGCACTGGCAACATATTTTGAAGCAAGAGCCTGTCAGGCAAGCGGGGCAACGACATGTGCCGGCGGACAGGTTACACAGGCAGCGATTGCACTTGCAAAACTTTGTTTTGATACTCTGATGGCAGAAGGTGTAAAGGCAAAACTTGCTCTGGAAGCAGGAGCATGTACACCGGCTGTGGAAAAAGTCATCGAAGCCAACACATTGCTGAGCGGTATCGGATTTGAGAGCGGCGGACTTGCAGGAGCACATGCAATTCATAATGGATTTACCGTACTGGATGAGTGCCACCACATGTATCACGGTGAGAAGGTTGCATTTGGAACGATTACGCAGCTGGTACTGGAGAATATCCCGGCAGAAGAGCTGGAAGATATCATCGACTGGTGTATTGAACTGGGACTTCCTGTGACATTAAAAGAACTGGGAATCATAGAAGTGACAGACGAGAAGCTGATGGCAGTTGCAACAGCAGCCTGCGCAGAGAACGATACGCTTCATAATATGCCATTCGAGGTAACACCGGAGACTGTATGTGCAGCAATCAAGGCAGCAGATGCATATGGTAAATATTTCCTTGGAGAATAATCAAGAATCTGCGAAAATAAAAAATACATAATCGGATAAATACAGAGAATCTGCCGCTGACAGGTTCTCTGTATTATTTTGCAGAATCATTCTATACATCCATCTGAAAATTCCAGTGGATTTCAAGAATAACTTAACGTCTTTTTTACAAAATTATCGAGTAAATTCAATATTCTCATACTATACCTGAAAGTGTACAAAAAACAAAATCAGAAAGTGTGAGAAATATCTATGATCAAATCCTATGTTATTGATACCAATATTTTAATCCAGGCACCTTATGCATGTCAGTGTTTCGAAGAGAACAGGGTGATATTGCCATTGGTTGTATTAGAAGAACTGGATGGACTGAAGAAAGCAGAAGGGGAAAAAGGTGCAAATGCGAGACGCACGATCCGTTTTCTGGAAAAACTTCGATTGAAGGGGGATCTCCTGAAAGGCGTTCAGATGGAAAACGGAGGAATCCTGCGCGTAGAACCCAATTGTGTAAATGTAGATATTCCCGAAAGCCTTCCAGAGAACAAACCGGATAACCGGATCTTGAAAGTGTGCAAAGGGATACGGGAAGAAGAAAAACCGGTTGTTCTGGTGACCAAAGATCTGGTCCTTAGGTTAAAAGCACAGATTCTCGGAATTGAAGCCCAGGATTTCAGTACAGAGCAGGTGATCGAAGAAGAAGGTCAGTACAGCGGCAGACAGATCTGTTATGTAGCGGAAGATAAATTCAAGGAATTCAAGAAAAAAGGTGTTCATCTGAAGGAACTGTATTTGTCCGATGAAGATGGTAATAAGATCCAGCCGGAACTTACGGAGAATGAATTTATCATATTGAAGGCGGATCAGTCTGTGAAAAAGACACATCTGGGAAGAGTCGAGGGAAAGAAAGTAGTACCGTTAGAATTCAGAAAAAGCCAGCCATACGGGATCAAACCAAGGAATGCAGGGCAGTATTTCCTTCAGGAAGCACTGATGAAATCTGCTGAGAAAGCACCACTTGTGATTGTAAAAGGAATGGCAGGAACGGCGAAGACATTTTATTCACTGGCGGTCGGACTGGAGAAAGTCCTGAACAATCCGACCGGGGAATACAGAAGAATTTTAATCTGCAGACCGAATGCGCAGTTTGATCAGGATATCGGATTCCTGCCGGGTGATGAGCAGGAAAAGATATCACCGCTGATGCGTCCGATCGTCGATAATCTAGAGCAGCTGATCGATTCAGATGAGGAAGAACGTTATCAGGATGAACAGGAATTACAGGGCAAGATCGAAGAGATATTTGCCAGAGGGCTGATCCAGACAGAAGCAATGAATTTCATCAGGGGCAGGTCATTTGTCAAGACTTATCTGATCATAGATGAAGCGCAGAATATGACTCCGAATCAGGTGAAAGGAATCATAACAAGAGCCGGAAAAGGAACAAAGATCATATTGCTTGGAGATCCGAATCAGATCGACCGGCCGTTTCTGGATGAAAGAACAAATGGACTCAGTTATGCGTCGGAATATATGAAGGGCAGCCCGTTATGCTATCAGATTACAATGTCAGCAGAAGAATGCGAGCGTTCCGAACTTGCGATGGATGCGATTCATAGATTATAGACATAGATTATAGAATTAGAAGGGAACGAAATAAAATTGAATAAAGTAACATATAAAGCAATCAAAAATATGCCGGAGGTGAATGCCTATATCGAACAGGGAAACAGAGTACTCGGAGCACTTGGATATACCGAACATTCCAGAGGACATGCAGTAAAAGTGGCGGAAACTGCAGGAAATATACTGGACAAATTAGGCTATAACCAGCATACGATCGAACTTGCAAAAATTGCGGGTTATATGCATGACATGGGAAATTGTGTAAACCGTGTGGATCATGCACACAGTTCTGCGATCATGACATTTCAGATATTGCGTGATCTGAAAGTACCGGATGAAGACATTGCAGTGATCGTCAGTGCGATCGGCCAGCACGATGAAGCAACCGGTATGGCTGTGGATGCAGTTTCTGCGGCATTGATCCTGGCAGATAAGACAGATGTAAGAAGAAATCGTGTGCGGAATACGATCAAGGAAAGCTTTGACAAGCATGACCGGGTTAATTATGCTGCGGTGGCATCCAGTCTTCATGTAAATGTAGAAAAGCAGGTAATTCTGCTGGAGATCGAACTGGATGAAGGAATCTGTTCTATATTAGATTATTTTGAAATCTTCTTGCAGCGTATGCTGATGTGCAAGCGTGCGGCGGAGATGCTGGGAATGAAATTCAAGATGAAGGCGAATGGGAATAAGATCTGTTAAGCGGGTGTGGCAAATGAGTAAAGATCCGGAAGATGATTTCATAGAATCAGCAATTGACATTCCATGAAAGACAGTGCTATAATACAACCCTAAAATGAGTGTGGATTTTTCTGGAGCAATCTATTTTTCGCCACATGGTTACTGGATAGAAGTAACCATGTGGTTTTTTAGTGTCACATATTCGGTTGAAACAATCTGTGACAAGCTGGAGAAATAGAGAAAAGTATTGCAAAGATCCGCAATAGAATTAGAAGATTAATAGATAGTACATATGAGAGAAAGGGGATATATATGGATCAGACATATATGAAAGAACAACCGGTGTTAAAATTGATCGTATCGATGGCACTGCCGATGGTCATTTCTATGATGGTGAATTCACTTTATAATATCGTGGACAGCTTCTTCATTGCCAAGATCAGCGAAGATGCCATGACGGCATTATCACTGGTGTATCCAGTGCAGAATCTGGTCAATGCGGTGATGATCGGATTTGGAATCGGAATCAATGCGGTCATCTCATTTTATCTGGGAGCGCAGGATAAAGAGAGGGCAGACAGGGCAGCAACACAGGGAATGCTGCTCGGAACGATTCACGGAGTCGGATTTATGATTTTGGGAATTGCCGTGATGAGACCGTTTTTACAGATGTTTACGGAAAATGCACAGATTGTGGAATATGGAGTGTGTTATTCAAGAATTGCATTTTTATTTGCCACGGCATTGTCATGGCAGCTGGTATTTGAGAAGACATTTCAGGCGGTCGGCCGCATGGTAGAGTCGATGACCTGTATGATGTCAGGTGCGATCATCAACATTATCCTGGACCCGGTCCTGATCTTCGGACTCGGACCATTTCCGAAGATGGGAATCGAAGGAGCCGCACTTGCAACAGGAATCGGACAGGCAGCAGCGGCACTGCTGTATCTGATCCTTTATATCGCGAATCCGCTTCCGGTGAAATACAGAAAGAAATACCTGAAAGCGGACCTTGGATTATGGAAGAAGTTATATGTGATCGGAATTCCGGCAAGCCTGAACCTGGCACTTCCGTCACTTTTAATCTCCGTATTGAATGTAATACTTACAGGCTATGGGGAAGCCTATGTATTCGTTCTCGGAGTCTATTATAAGCTGCAGACCTTCCTGTACCTTCCGGCAAATGGAATCGTGCAGGGAATGCGTCCGCTTCTCGGATATAATTACGGAGCGGGAGAGCATAAGCGTGTACACAAGATCTTTCAGGACGGCCTGATCCTTGTACTCGTGATGATGGCAGCAGGAATAGCAATCTGTCTGGCAGTTCCGGGACAGCTGATGGGATTATTCACAGCGAATCCGGTAACGATGCAGGCGGGAAGCGTGGCACTCAGAGTCATCAGTCTGGGATTCCTTGCTTCTTCGGTATCGGTTATCTGCAGCGGGGCACTGGAAGGACTTGGAAAAGGTGTGCATTCACTGATTATTTCACTGTGCAGATATGTAGTCGTGATCATTCCGGTAGCATTCATCGTCAGCCGCTTTATGGGGGCAGTCGGTGTGTGGCATGCATTCTGGATCACCGAAGTGGTGACTGCGGTGATCGCATATGTGGTGTATCGGAAAGGCGTGAAGAGATGAAAATTCACAGGGCAGCAGCTCTTTTTGGATGCACAAGTATAATATAGTATGATAAAATGTAAAATAGTAAAAAGTAAGAAGCGGGCAGTTGAAAGTCAGAAAGAAAGCAGGGAGGAACAACATGGGGAAAGTTATCAGTATTGGAAAACAGAACTTTGCATCATTACGGGAAAATGATTGCTTTTATATAGATAAATCAGAACTGATCAGAGAATGGTGGGAATCGCAGGATGATATCACGCTGATAACCAGACCAAGGCGTTTTGGTAAGACACTGAATATGAGCATGTTAAATTGTTTTTTTTCCAATCAGTATGCCGGAAAGAAGCAGCTGTTCGAAGGATTGTCAATTTGGAACGATGAAAAGTATCGTATTTTACAGGGAAGTTATCCTGTCATTTTCTTAAGCTTTGCATCGATAAAAGGAAGCAATTATAATGATGCCAGAGATGGTATTATTATGGCAATTAATGAAGCATATTCAGAACACCGCTATCTGCTGGAAAGTAAAGAACTTACTGAAGGAGAGCGGAAATGTTTCGAAGAGCTGGATAATTATGCCAAGAATCCCGGAGCCAAGGAATCGGTAGCCAACGATACGATCTGTAATGCAGTCAAGAATCTGGCGAATTGTCTTTACCGCTACTATGGGAAAAAAGTAATCATACTTCTGGATGAGTATGATACACCAATGCAGGAAGCATATCTATATGGATATTGGGACCAGTTTACCGCATTTGTGCGAAGTCTTTTTAATGCAACATTTAAGACGAATCCCTATCTGGAACGGGCTATGATGACAGGGATTACCCGGGTGTCAAAGGAGTCGGTTTTTTCAGATCTGAATAATCTGAATGTGATTACTTCCACATCGCTGGAATATGAGACAAGTTTTGGATTTACGGAAGAAGAAGTATTTACGGCACTGGATAATATGGGAATGTCAGAGCAGAAAGAAATTGTGAAATCATGGTATGATGGATTCGTATTTGGAAATCAGAAAGATATTTATAATCCATGGTCTATTACAAATTATCTGGATAAAAAACAGGTGCGTACGTACTGGGCAGATACAAGTTCGAATAGTTTGATCAGCAGACTGATACGAAAGGCATCTGCCGGTATTAAGGAACAGATGGAAGAACTTCTGCAAGGGAAAGAAATTATCGTAAATTTTGATGAACAGATTGTGTTTGAACAGCTGGATCAGGATGAAAATGCTATATGGAGTCTTATGCTGGCAAGCGGATATCTGAAAGCAGAACAGGTGGAATACCGTGGATTATTAAGAGAACCATGGTATCATCTGAAGATTACCAATCTTGAGACGACAGCAATGTTCACGAATTTGTTCAAGAGCTGGTTTAATCAGAGTCGGACAAATTATAATCAGTTTATCAAAGCACTTTTGCAAAATGATATAGATGCGTTGAACTATTATATGAATCAGATAACGATGGCAACATTCAGTTATTTTGATGTAAATGGAGCAGAAGGCGGACAAAGTGAACCAGAACGGTTTTACCATGGATTTGTTCTGGGACTGATAGCTGAGCAGATTGATATTTATGAAATCCGTTCGAACAGAGAAAGTGGATTTGGACGTTATGATGTAATGATGATTCCGAGAAAGAAGGATGACAGATATCCGGCGGTCATTATAGAATTTAAAGTACGCAGTGTGGCAAAAGAAGCAGATCTGGAAGCAACTGTACAGGCAGCAAAAAAGCAGATCGAAGAAAAGAATTACGATGCAGAATTGCTTGCAAGAGGTTTTAAGAAAGAGAAAATTCTGCATTATGGATTTGCATTCGAAGGGAAAAAAGTATTAATTGGATAAAGAGGACAGAATAATACGTTAGTGTAAGAAAGAGTTCGAATTGACTGACCACTTATTCAAAGAGTATAATAAATCTATAAGCACAAACGGAATGATCAGAATCTATCCGGATGTGGCAAAAGAGCAGAAAAGAAAACAGAATATGCAAGGACGACTCTGACTGCAAGGCAGCATCCCGAGCAGGAATAGTTAAGAACTTCCTTATTTCCGACACATGGTATTTCGATACCATGTATTCGCATTATGCATTGGAAAAAATAAAAAAGAGCATTTTGTATACAGAATAAGGCGGCTTCAGATAACGAAAAGAGAGCCGGCTTGTGTATATAAAATGTTCTTTTTCATTTGAACAAATATGTAAGCAGAACATGCAGGAGGAACACACATGTTAAAAATAGCAATCTACGGCAAAGGCGGAATCGGGAAATCCACCGTCACATCCAATCTGGCGGCAGCATTTGCCACGATGGGGAAGAAAGTGATCCAGATCGGCTGTGACCCGAAGGCAGATTCGACGATGAACCTGCTCGGCGGGGAACCGTTAAGACCGGTCATGAATTATATGAGAGAAGAAGATGAGGAACCGGAGAAACTGGAAGACATTGCAAAAGAAGGATTCGGAAATGTCTTATGTATCGAGACGGGAGGTCCGACACCAGGACTTGGCTGTGCCGGGAGAGGAATCATTGCGACATTCCAGTTACTGGAAGATTTGAAATTATTCGAGACCTATCAGCCGGACGTCGTTCTGTATGACGTACTTGGGGACGTGGTCTGTGGGGGATTTGCAGCACCGATCCGGGAAGATTATGCAGAGAAAGTGCTGATTGTGACATCCGGAGAGAAAATGGCACTCTATGCGGCAGACAACATTTCCAAAGCAGTAAAGAACTTTGAAGACAGAAGTTATGCAAGAGTGTTTGGAATCGTACTGAACCACAGAAATGTGGAAAATGAGACCGAAAAAGTAGAGACATTTGCAAAAGAACATGGATTTGACATCGTGGGAGAGATTCCAAGAAGTGATGAAATTAACCGTTGCGAAGATCAGGGGAAGACGGTGATCGAGGGCAATCCGGAGTCGGACATCAGTAAATGCTTCTATGATCTGGCGGAAATATTATGGAAAGATGAGGAACAGGTATGAGAGGAACTGCCTATTATTGTACGGTAGAAGAATTACAGAAGCGGGGAAGAGATGACATTCCGGAACAGTTCCGGTCTAATACACATCTGATCTACAGTTCTCCGGCGACGCTTGCTTTCAACTCGCCGGGAGCGGAAGGGTTCGGCGTAAAGAGAGCGGGGCTTGCGATCCCGGATTCAATCATGCTGATCGTGGCACCGGGATGCTGCGGACGAAATACGTCCATGATCAGTTCCATGCCGCAGTATGAGGACCGTTTCTTTTATCTTACGATGGATGAGACGGATATCGTAACGGGAAGACATTTGAAGAAGGTACCGAAGGCAGTGCAGGAGATCTGCGACAGCCTTGCGAAGAAGCCGTCGGTTGTGATGATCTGTATTACCTGTGTGGATGCACTTCTGGGTACGGATATGGAGCGTATCTGCAGAAAGTCGGAAGAAAAAGCGGGACTTCCGGTGAGACCATGCTATATGTATGCCCTGACAAGAGAAGGACGGAAGCCGCCGATGGTGCATGTGCGCCAGTCCTTATATTCTTTATTGGAACCAAAGAAGAAAAAAGGAAATGTCGTGAATCTGCTGGGATTCTTCTCGCCGCTTATGGATGACTGTGAGTTATACGGAATGCTGGAAAAAGCGGGCGTAAAGACGGTACACGAGATATCCAGATGCAAAGATTACGAAGAGTATCAGACGATGGCGGAGGCGAATTTTAATCTGGTATTACATCCGGAAGCGAGATTTGCAGCGGAAGATTTTCATGAAAATCTAAAGATCCCATTTATCGAACTTCGGAGATTGTACCAGATCGATAAGATAACGAAACAGTATCAGGCACTGGGAAATGTTCTGGGCATTCCGTTCGAAGACAGAGAAGCGGAGGCAGCCGCACTTGATTCCGTAAAATGCTTGAAATCTGCTAAACCGGATGCAGTTTTTGCTATTGGGGAATGCATGAACGGGGATCCGTTCGAACTGGCACTGGCGCTTGTAAAGTATGGATTCCGGGTGGCGGAGATCTATGGAACGCTGACCGCTGAGAATTTTGTATACCTGAAGAATTTATCCGAACTGAGTCCGCAGACAAAAGTATTTTCCAATATGGAACCGACCATGCTGTATTACGATCCGGAGAAGAGCGGTGTAACGGTCACGATAGGGAAAGATGCCTGCTACTATCATCCGGATGCGGAAAATGTGATGTGGAACGAAGAAGTACAGCCGTATGGATATGCAGGTGTGAAGCATTTGTGCGAAAAGCTGTTGGAGGTGTAGGCGATGAAAGGATTAAGAAAATATCTGACACCATTTGCACCGGATCAGTCGGGCGCAGTGTCAGTGTTATATGAACTTGGCGGAATGTTGGTCATCTGTGATGCAGGCGGTTGTACGGGAAATGTATGTGGATTCGATGAGCCGAGATGGTTTGAAACAAGAAGTGCGGTATTCAGTGCGGGGCTCCGTGATATGGATGCAATTCTCGGAAGGGATGACCGGCTTGTCGCAAAGCTTGCGGATGCAGCGGAAAAGCTGGATGTGACATTTGCGGCAGTGATTGGGACTCCGGTACCGGCAGTGATCGGGACTGATTACCGGGCGCTGGAGCGGATGCTGTCTAAGAAGACGGAGCTTCCGGTCCTGACGGTGAATACGGATGGCATGGAATTGTATGACAAGGGAGAAGAGAAGGCATATCTTGCATTGTTCGAGAAATTCAGTGACAAGAACGAAGAGTCTGAGGATATGAATGATAAAGACAGACCACGTATCGGGATTATCGGCATGACTCCGCAGGATGTCAGTGACCTGAAGGCAGCAGATAAGATCCGGAAAGTATATGCAGACCAGGGAATGCGCGCCATCTGCTATGGCATGGGAGACGGACTGGATGAAGTGAGAAATGCTTCTCTGGCAGCGAAGAATGTGGTCGTATCTCCGGCAGCATTAAAAGCAGCGCAGTATCTGCAAAAGCAGTTCGGAACACCATATGAGATTGCCTATCCACTGGCATCAGAACTTGTGCCGGAAGTGAATTATCAAGGAAAGAAGATCCTGATCGTACAGCAGCAGGTGATTGCAAATGCAGTGCGTAAGGAGATCGAAAAACGAACCGGGAAAAAGGAAGCAATCACAACAGCGACATGGTTCATGCGGAAAGAGGAGATTTTAACGGATCTGAATGTTAATGCCGCAGAGGATATGAGTCTGAAAGAAGAGGAAGATTTCACTTCGCTGGTGGAAAAAGAGGGATATGATGTGATCTTTGCAGATCCGTGTATGGAGCGGATGATTCCGGGATTTGAAGGGGTATTTATTCCGCTGACGCATTTTGCAGTGTCAGGAAAGCTTAACGTGTAAGCAGGATATATGGGAAACCAATATGTTTTAGACAGGGGGGAAGAAACGGATGATAACAAAGAAGATCCGTGTCTACGGAATTGTGCAGGGTGTCGGCTTCCGACCGACTGTGAGTCGTCATGCAGTGGCTGCCGGAATCACCGGAAGTGTGTGTAACAAAGGTCCCTATGTGGAAATCTTTGCACAGGGAGAGGAAAAATGTGTAAAAGATTTTCTGGAGAGACTGGAAAAGCAGCCGCCGAAGAGAGCTGCCATATTAAAGATCAATACAGAAGATGTAAATGAGGAAGAATACGGGAAATTCAATGATTTTCAGATCATAGAAAGCGAGAAGACAAAAGGGGAGATCTTTGTCTCGCCGGATATTGCCATCTGTGAGGAATGCAGGAAAGAAATGTATGATCCGAAAGACCGGCGTTATCTGCATCCGTTTATCAACTGCACCTGCTGTGGTCCGAGACTTACGATCCTGGATGCACTTCCATATGACCGGGAACGGACCAGCATGAAGGAATTCCCGATGTGCCCGGACTGTGCTTCGGAGTATGAAGATCCGGCGACCAGACGTTATGATGCACAGCCGGTATGCTGCAACGATTGCGGTCCGGAAGTGTATCTGATTGGAAGAAAAGAGCGTGGAAGAGATGCAATCATTGCCACAAGAAAAATGATTCATGATGGTGGAATTGTGGCGATCAAGGGGATCGGCGGATTTCATCTCTGCTGCGATGCGACGAACGAGGAAGCAGTACAGAGACTGCGGACATTAAAGAATCGTCCGGCGAAACCGTTTGCCGTGATGGCGCGGGATGTGGAAGCGGTAAAGCAGGAATGTCTGGTGAATGAAGTGCAGGAGGAAATCCTGGATGGACACCAGAAGCCGATTCTGTTACTTGAAAAACGCAAAAAAAGTATAGAAAGAATTACAGAGCACGTGGCCGAAAATATGATGGAAACAGACGAAAACAGAGCAAGAATTTGTGAATCTGTCGCTCCGGGCAATCCGAAAGTCGGTGTTATGCTTCCATATGCTCCGGTGCAGATGCTGTTATTCCAATATGACGATGGAATCCATATGCCGGATTATCTCGTAATGACGAGCGGAAATACATCCGGTGCACCGATCTGCCGGGATGATAAAGAAGCAGTGGAGGAACTGTCGCATCTGTGTGATCGGATCCTTTCGCATGACCGGAAGATCCGGATCCGGGCAGATGATTCGGTTATGGATTTTTATAAGGGGGAGCCTTATATGATCCGCCGCTCCAGAGGATATGCACCACTTCCGACCATGGTGACGATGCCGTGGAAAGGACAGGTGCTGGCAGCAGGAGGGGAACTTAAGAATACCTTCTGCATCGGAGTGGATGGGCGGTTCTATCCGTCCCCGTATGTAGGAGATCTGGAAGACCTCCGTACTGTAAAGGCATTGAAAGAGACGATCCACAGGTTCGAGACACTTCTGGAAGTAGAACCGGAAGTTGTAGCGTGTGACCTGCATCCAAAATACAACTCGACAGTTGTTGCAGAAGAACTGGGACTTCCAGTTGTAAAGATCCAGCATCATTATGCACATATTTTATCTTGTATGGCGGAGAATGACTGGAAAGAACAGGTGATTGGCGTTGCATTTGACGGAACCGGATATGGCACAGACGGGACCATCTGGGGAGGCGAACTTCTGCTTGCGGATTATCATGGATTTGAACGGATGGGAAGTATCGAACCATTTCTTCAGATCGGAGGCGACATTTCTGCTAAAGAGGGATGGCGAATTGCAGTTTCACTGATCTATCAGCAGACACAGGATAAAGCGCAGACAATGGAGATCGTAAAGAAGCTTGATTTGTGCAGTGAACCGGAATGTAAAGTGCTTCTTGCTATGGCGGACAGGAAAATGAATGCTGTGATATCGACCAGTGCGGGACGGTTGTTTGACGCGGTCAGTGCAATCCTCGGAATCCGGACGAAGTCTACGTTCGAAGGTGAGGCTTCGATGGCACTGGAATTTGCTGCGGAGGTGTATGAAGCCTCGAGACGGAAAATGCGGGAGAGGCAGGAAATTCAGGAGCAGGTAAATGGTGAAAAAAGTCGAGATATCAGAAACAGCGGAAATACAGACATAGAAGAAATGCTTATTATGAATACCGGAAACCTTATAAAGTATCTTGCAGAGAAAAAAATAGAAGGCGTTCAGGTAGGAAAATTAGCGTATACATTTCATAAAAAGCTTGCAGATCTTATAATCAGTGGCTGCAGGCAGATCAGAAAGAAAACAAAATGTAATTGTGTGGCATTAAGCGGTGGTGTATTCCAGAACCGGCTGTTATTGAGAATGGTGGAAGAAGGTCTGGAAAAAGATCAGTTTACTGTACTCAGACATCATCTGATCCCGGCAAATGACGGCGGGATCGCACTGGGACAGGCGGCATATGCAATGCAGTATATTCAGGAGGAAAAATAATATGTGTGTAGGATTATCAGCAAAAGTAGTACGTATCAGTGACGGCACAGCCGTCGTAGATGCGGGTGGTGCAAAAAGAGAAGTTTCTTCAGAATTACTGGAGGATCTGGAACCGGGTGACTATGTAATGGTACATGCAGGAATCGCCATTGCAAAGATCACAGATGAGGATGACAGTGAGACAGATCAATTGATGGAGGAACTTCTGTAATGAGTGAGAAGAAAACAGCGAGAGAGATCATAGAAGGATATGACGGTCCGGCAGTCCGGATCATGGAAGTGTGTGGGACGCATACGCATGAAATCTTCCGTCTGGGTATCCGCAAACTTCTTCCAAAGCAGGTAGAACTGATCTCCGGCCCGGGATGTCCAGTCTGTGTTACACCGGTAAGTTATATCGATGAGGCGGTGTATCTGGCACTGGAAAAGGGCGTGACGATCTGTACATTCGGAGATCTGGTGCGTGTGCCGGGAAGTAAGAAGAGTCTGGCAGATGCAAGAAGTGAAGGCGGCAGGATTCATATCGTATATTCTCCGGCAGATGCAGAAAAATATGCAAAAGAGCATCCGGAGGAAGAGGTTGTATTTTTATCTGTAGGATTCGAGACAACAACTCCGGCGGGATGTCTGTCTGTCAAAAAAGCAAAAGAAGAAGGAATTACTAATTATTCCATGCTGATCGCAAATAAGACAATGCCGCAGGCATATGAAGCATTAAAAGGCAGTGCAGACATTTTCCTGTATCCGGGACATGTGAATGCAATCACAGGAACGAAGCTTTGTGAAGAACTGGTGCAGGAAGGCGTGAGCGGTGTAGTGGCAGGATTTACGGCAAAGGAACTCCTGACCGCACTTGCAGTTGCACTGACACATTTTCAGAAAGGGAAACCTTTCTTTGTAAACTGTTATCCACGTGTGGTGACGGAAGAAGGAAGTAAGGAAGCGCAGAGGCTGGTCGATATGCTTATGGAAGCCTGCGACAGTGAATGGCGTGGACTTGGGATCATACCGGGATCGGGATTACAGTTACGCAGTGAATGGGAAATGTATGACGCCAGAAAGAAGTATCAGATTCCTAAGATGGAAGGAAAGTCAAATCCGGCGTGCAGATGTGGAGAAGTATTGCAGGGAAAATGTAAACCTTCTGACTGTAAGGTATTTGGAAAAGTCTGTACACCGCAGCATCCGGTAGGTGCGTGTATGGTATCGGGAGAGGGTGCCTGCTCTGCATATTATATGTACGGAAGAGAATAAGAAAAACAGACAGAAAATAACAAGGAAGTGGATAAAATGAACGAGTATGTGGATAACGAAGCAAGAAAAGCGAAATTAGTGGGGAAAACTGTGACGATGGCGCATGGTGCAGGCGGACGCCAGACATCGGAACTGATCGATATGATTTTTAAGGCACATTTTGAAAATCCGGATCTGACGGCAGATGATGCGGCCGTCCTGACACCTCCGGCCGGTAAGATGGCAGTGTCTACGGATGGATTTATCGTATCACCGGCATTTTATCCGGGCGGGAATATCGGAAAGCTTTCCATCTGTGGGACGGTAAATGATCTTTCGTGTATGGGGGCAAAACCATTGTATCTGACCTGTGCATTTGTGATCGAAGAGGGATTTCCGATGGAAAAGCTGGAAGAGATCGCAGAAGCAATGGAGAAGACGGCGGAAGAAGCCGGAGTCCGGATCGTATCGGGAGATACCAAGGTTGCCGGAAAAGGGCAGGTGGATGGTGTATTTATCACCACAACCGGTATCGGTGAGATTACAGAAGGCGTCGAGGTTGCAGGAAATCTTGCAAGACCGGGAGATGCTATTATCGTAACGGGTGATATCGGACGACACGGCTGTACGATCCTTCTTGCAAGAGAAGATTTTGGAATCGATGCAGATGTGACGAGTGACTGTGCGCCACTCTGGGGAAATGTAAAAGCGGTAATGGAAGCAACACATGACCTTCATGTGATCCGTGATGCAACCAGAGGAGGAGTCGGAACCGTGTTGTATGAAATCGCCGGACAGAGTCAGGTCGGCATCCGTCTGGAGGCTTCGAAGATCCCGGTTGCACCGGAGGTGCGCGGTGTATGTGGAATGCTCGGACTGGAGCCGCTCTATCTGGCATGTGAAGGACGGCTTGTGATCATGGCGCCGAAAGAACAGGCACAGACGATCGTAGATGCATTGAAAGCATGCCCGTATTCCAAAGATGCGGCTGTGATCGGTGAAGTGACCGAAGAGCAGCCGGGAAAAGTAGTGATGTTGACGGAGATTGGAACGCAGGCATTACTTCCGCAGCCGGGCGGAGAATTATTGCCGCGTATCTGTTAGGAGGAAATCTATGGATACAAGAGTAGCAGTTATTTCGATTATCGTGGAAAATCCAGATGCAATTGAGACATTGAACCATTTGCTTCACGAGGCGGGACAGTACATAATCGGAAGAATGGGAATTCCTTATCGGGAGAAAGAAATCAATATCATCAGTATTGCGATCGACGCTCCGCAGGATGTGATCAGTACGTTGTCCGGTAAGATCGGGCGTCTGAACGGTGTATCCACGAAGACGGCATATTCGAATATTATTACGAAAGCAGGAGAATAGAACATTCGGATATTATTTATGAGAGCAGGAGAGCAAGAATAATATGATTAAGATTGCAGTATATGGAAAAGGCGGGATCGGTAAATCAACAACGGTATCGAACGTTGCCGTGGCACTGGCAGAAAAAGGACTGAAAGTGATGCAGATCGGCTGCGATCCGAAAGCTGATTCGACAATTGCATTAAGACACGGGGAAGCAGTACCAACGGTACTGGATCTTTTCCGGGAAAAGAAGCAGGATCTGAGCCTGGAAGATATGGTGCGGACCGGATACC